>VTLG01003986.1_pt1 | contig 55612 bp, 77 predicted proteins | sample 4694571 | NCBI WGS metagenome assembly VTLG01 (sample SAMN12604809, study PRJNA352737) | marine metagenome | biome: ENVO:00000447; feature: ENVO:00000209|ENVO:00000569|ENVO:01000036; material: ENVO:00002151; isolation source: viral sequences binned using virsorter ... | reverse complement strand
TATAATCTCCCGCCTCTAACATATCGTTAGCTTTATCTTTTATATCCTCGTCTGAGGTATCATCGTCAACTTCTAAAGTTATATAACTAATGTGTACCTCTGGAATATTGACTGTTACTTTTCTCATTGTCTTGCTCTGTTCTCCTGTGCGTACTTTTGGAAGCAGTCCAAACACTGTTCTGTAAGTTTATCATAAATTTTGTTAGCCCTGCAACTCCCACAGTGAACTCCCTCTATATAACGAGCGGAGACACAGTTGAAGCAGAGGCAGGTAATACCGTGTACTGTATTCATTCTAGGGTCGTTCTCCATCTAAGTGGCGTTCACATATCGGCATCGTTGCTGACAGGCGTTCACCTAGTAGTGTGATGGTGCGGGTTATCCATGTATCCGCATCATTGAAACAGCTAGTGATTGAACACATTGTTATGCCCCATGTCTACTATTAGCTACCATCTCTCGCCATTCCTGCTTCTCCTTTGCCATGTCGAACAACTCCCCGTTATCGTATGTCTCATCAACCATAACATCAAATCTGTCTGGATGCTCCACACTCTCTGCCCCATCATCATACATCTTGTCATAGGCTTCCGCATAGGTATCAGCCTTTACCTTGAAGTATGTAGCTACTGTAGAATACTCTACTAGATAGACTATATTCTTAGATGAATCCTTAGTCTCCCTAATGTATTCCCCCGCTTCGTTTCTAGTAATCTGCGTGTAAATCGCCAATGGATTCCCCTTGTCTAATTAAGTCTATCAGTTCTTTCACCTTATCAAGTCTATCATCATTATCGTATACGTCAAGGCTTAGAAGAAACTTCATAGTATTTTTATGGAACTCCTCAAGAATCTCCACGTATTCCTTAGAGGGGAACGCTTCCGCTTTCCCGATTGATAATTCATACTTGTCGTAGCCTAAAGCCATACGTGCTATCTTGTGTCTTAGTTCCATTGTTACCCCTGACTGACGATATAGATGAGTGTAACCCAAACGCCACTTACAATTCCTGCGTTGGTTATCATCATAAACTTCTCAAAGTTATTCATTCCTATACTCCTACTTCTTCAAATAAGGTTTGGTTTATCAATAGCTGCCCACCAAATGTTGCGTCATTGACAGACTCTACAATCAGTTTAGCATTAGCCATAGCTTCACGCAAACCTTCTTCACCTTTGTAGTGAATCGAAAGCACATGGTTATCTGATTCCTCTGGAGCAGACTGTATGTGAATCTCGTTATACTCTGGCATCCATGTCACATACCACGGTGTTGTTGTGTGTTCCATTCTAAGCCTCAACCTTTATGTCTAATCTCTGTTCTTCACTCCATCCCAAATCTTGTTCAAGGTATGGTTCAACCCATCCTTCAATCATGTTGACAATCTCTTGAGCATCGCCCTCTCCGGTTGGTACATTTATAATGATTCTACTCACGACGTAATAAACCTCTTTATCTTCTTGTTCCTCGATAGCAACGCAAGCACTAAACCGAAACTAACAACACCAACCATTACAATCGGGAACGTCACTTCTGTGTACCTGCCTATAAGAAATAATATAGCATCTTCAACAAAATGTAAAGCTGAGATTAATGTAGCTATACTTAGTATCTTCTTCATTTATATCCTACTTATGCTGTAAGTTTACCTGCTTCTCCGCTTCTTCGATAATATCATATATATTCCTAAGCGTCAAAGCTGACCGTCCAACAATCTCTCTGTTGGGGTCTTGCGCTATAACAAATTTTATATCTTCTAACGCTTTATATAAAATGCTTGTCGTGTTTGGTAACGGCATAAAATACTCTTTTCCTATTTCCATACTAATCTCCCTAAAATCGGGTTAGCACATACACAAAGAAATCTTTGGCTTGCGCTTTCGTGATATTATAATACTCCAGTATCCCCTCTTTTGTAAAGGACTTCCTAAGAGATGACTCCATAACATTCACTCTGGGGGCTTCAGAGCCACACACAGAGCATGTAAGAACATCTGAGTCGTTTACATACCTATGCCGATGCGGAGTCGCCTGTTTCTTCCTCGCCATTATATTCCAACACTCCTTTAGATGCTTGCTCCAAACTTTCAAATACTTGATTTTTAAAACCACGGTAGTCCATTTTTATTGCTGATGTTTCCAAACCAACGTGAGAATTAATTGTATCCTGATTTAGTTCAGTGAGGATAGGAACTCCCATTACTTTTAGAATAGAAGCCCTGCGCCCAAATTCTCTAGCAGTTTTATCAGTAATTTTATTTATGCCAACTACGGCAGTTAAGTTTATTATACTTTCGGTAAGATTTGTGAGTTCGTATTTCCCGTCAGGGCGTTCATCCCAACACAAGCTATCCGAATTTTCTACGTTAGTTAAGTCCCACTGTAGGTTCATCTGTATCTCCAATATCTACGTCTATTCCCTCTAGCAAAGAATCAAAGGATTCTTTCATTTCTACATCTGCTCCAAATAATGCTGCGTACACTTTCCTTTTTAGCGATAGCCCCACATTGGTTGAACCATACGAAACTGGCGTAACTGCTATTTCTCGTATGTTCATCAAATCGGCTTGTGAAAAAAGTACCGTTACATCTCGCCCCGGATTAGTGAACCCCTTAAGTAAGGCTGTCCCAATCGTTTGAATGAATCCTATGTCCACAGGTATCCCCATAGCGGGAAGGCGTGGCGTTAGGGTTGTCATATGCTCAAAGTCATGGTCTGATACCAGCAGGGTACAATGGTCATCTATAAACAATAACTCTTTTATATCCATCTCGACGGGGATATTACGGTCATCAGTGATGTGGTGGAACTGTGAGGACTCATTTTCAGTTGACATAAAACACCTTATCTACTCGCTCGCATGTTCGACATAAAAGCCTACGCTCTCCGCTAAATCTATCTATACTTAGAATAGAATACTTGCAAGCATTTTTATTTAGCCTATGCATTATTTTTATGATTCTTTTTTTTAGCTGCATTACTGCTCCGCTTTGGTGACTCAAAACTATCTAGTAACTTCTCATATTCTCTACGATACTTCTTCAAGTCATCTTTGTTAGAAGTATCTGGAACTTTGTGTACAGAGTTCAACTGTTTTATTGTTCGACGTTTTTTTATTTTTCTATCTCGGTTAGACCAATTATCAGAATCCATAATCTCCTCATCTATGATTTGTTCTATACCTTATTATACATTACCTTGAGAAAGATTGCAACAACAGTACAAAGATAAGTACGAAAGCAATCCCTGTCATAGTGTGCCGTATCCGTAAAAGTTCCGACCGGATGTCAAATAGGTACTTCTCGATAGAAGATACCATATCTCCTATCTCTATCTCGATTTCTTCTTGCGCTTGTTGCTTGTCCATTATACCTCCACGACGCTTTTAGGGAAGGTCTTTACTTGGCTAATTACCATATCTAAATACTCCACGTATTCCTCTTGATCTGCACCTGTGTACGCTAACTCTAACGCAAGAAGCAAACTGCGGAATTGGTCTAACTGTTTTATGAAAGTAATAGTATTCTCTGAAGTCATTTATCCACCTATCTAGTATAATAAAGTAGCACTATTTAATGAATGGGTTGTCCTCGGTACACCATTGCCCCGTGTGATAGCACACATCTTTTTCAATAATAAAAGCCAAAATGGGCATAAGCATAATAAGTATCCATACTTTTACATAATCAAAAACAAACATACAAACCTCCGAAATGATTTTTAGTTATGCATAACATCATACAACAAAAAACTGTAATACGCAAATCAGGAAGTCCCTTCCGAATAACAAAGGGGGACGTACAACGTAGCATTGAAAAGAAACGTCCCATCGAAGATTACCTTTCTAATAAAGTCCCTATGCAATCAGACAAACTAAAGATTCGCCTAATCAACGAGGGCAAGCTAGAGGACAAGTGTGACAACTGCGGGCTAGAAGCATGGCTTCAAGACTCCATACCTCTTGAGCTTGACCACGTTAATGGTGACCATAATGATAACAGGTTGCGGAACTTACGTCTACTTTGCCCTAACTGCCACGCTCAGACTGATAACTACAGGGTAAAGAAACCGGGCGCAAAGTCCGCCGTGGATGTTCACGGAGGGTAGCTAGCTCCGCTTTCCTTACTTCCTTTCCTTCCAAGGAGTTTAAAATGTTTAAACAAGTCAGCCGAAACTTACGTTACGAGCAACACTTTCCTTCCTCATGGCAGTTCGCTTTGCGAGAAGGTTTACATAAAGAGTTCCCAAAATATCCTGCCGAGCTATACACGCAAGGGAAGCGAGTAAAGTATCTTCCTCCTGTAGAAGAAGATTCTATACTTGGGAAGATTGCGGGGTTCTTTCCTTCCAAGCCTCAAGGAATAACTTTGTGGGGCGTTATATATTACACCCCCAGTTACCCTAAGGTAAAGGAAAAGTTCCATCAGAAGTACGGTGAACGAGAAGCGTTGGTGTATGAGTTTGGGATGTACGCACATGAAACCTACCACGCTATTGATCAAGAGCTAACTAAGGGACTTCGTTTCCTTGGGCTTCCTATCATGTCTGGTAAGACTACGTGGTTTCTAAAGTATTTCCTCAACCTAATCAAAACCCCTAACGCATATAAACACCCTATGGAAAAACCTGCTTACGGGTTCCAAAAATACATGAAGGAAGTTGTTAGAGCTTACGACAGGGAAGATGAGTTCCTCTCACCATAACAAAAAGCCCCAGCCGTAAGACCGGGGCTTATGAGATAGTGGATCACCATCCTTGTTATTCTACAGTAAAGTAGGGAGCTTTACCGGCTAATGCTCTAAGCGCAGCCCAACGCCTGTTAGACCTTCTTGTATCAATAGCCTCCTGTTCCTCAATTGTAATCTTCCCGTCTTTAACGGCGGTGGCTATCCCTACGAGATCGTCCACCAAATCCATAGCTATAGCTACGACAACCCCCACTACAAGCGGGAGAAGCACCGTAATTCTAGCGATAATTCCTTGCACAAATTTCCTCCTTACAAAGGATTGTTATTTCCCACACCCACAATTTCCACCACACTTACATTCTCCGGTCATAGAGAGCCTCCTTCCTCAAGGTCGTCACATTCAGTGCAGTCACAGTCACACTCGCATTCGCTTGGGTACGCATGGCATAATAAGCTGTCGTCAGTGTTGCATTCACAATCACTGAACCAACTACTCATTCTCCAATACTTTCATACCTAAAGCGATGATGCCTCCGATTGTCCCCGTCGCAATCTCTGGGAACCCGTTCAAGGCTCCCATACCGGCTAATAGACCTAGCACAATTATAGCTAGGAATATCTGGGGTCTAAGTTTTCCTATCATATATCTCTCCTATGGTAATCTATACTTTATTATACTAGCTTTACCTACATGGGTAGCTCTGTAGCTGGTGGATATATTCCGTGATCCTCTAACTTGCTGAGGATAAGCTCCCTTGATACTACCCCAACCATTCGGAAAACAACCTCCTTGTCTCTGAATACAATTAGGGTTGGAATACTTTTTACATCATATGCTTTTGGGGTTTCTGGGTTGGCATCAATATCTAATTTTACGAACCTGACATGGTGTCCTAGTTCTCTCTCCAGAATACTTAATGTGGGAGCTAGAACTTTACATGGCCCACACCAGTCTGCCCAGAAATCTACAACAACTGGTCTGTCCGCATTCATCACATCATGAATAAACGTAGCATCAGTGGTGTTACGCACTATTTATATTCCCCGTAAGCCCTGTTATCTCCATACCCACTGAGGTTTAACTGCTTTAGAACTTCATTGAACCCACTGTGGTCAGACATAATAGTTCTCATTTCATTATCTATAAGAGCGTCAGTTGTTTCTAGCTCAATGAGCCTATCCTCTACCTCTTCGATAGAAGCCCACAAATCCGCCGGGTCGAATACTGAATTTTGTCCAATAGTTGTGGTGGTTTCCTCTACCTGTATTATTTGAGCCTTCAAGTTATCCACCTCGTTTTGAAGTACAGCTACGTCCACATCAGATTGAGTTTCTTGTATAGCTGCGACATTTGTATCCAAGGTCTTTACGGTGCTATCTAGTTGGGCAACGTACCAAATCAGTCCGAATGCCTGTGCTATTATAGCAGCTACGATACCTAGGGATACTTTTATACTAGATAAATCCATTAGTCAGACTCTTCGTCGTCCCCACCTAGAGCACCTGTTACTTCCCCAACCTTACCCGCCGCTCTCCCTGCTCCCATCACACCACGACCAATAGCAGCTAAGAGGGGAAGAAATTTCTCAAATTCATCTAACTTGGTATCTTCTTTTCCCTTCAGCATATTCTGAACTTTAGGACGCTTGTTGTCAGGGTTGTTATGTTGAGTAGCTAATGCGGTAGCTCCGTTTGCTTTATTAACCTTTGTTGCTTTAGGTGTACCACCTGCAACCCCCAACATCCTCTGGGGGTCTTCAAATTCTACGGAAGGAGTCTTCTCCATCGAAGTATACTTATGGCGGTTATCACCACTCCACCCGAGAATGTCTGCTGCCCTATCGCCAAATTTGACGGGCTTCTCACTACCTTGCCCCGTCCACGTTTCGTCCGGAGCCTCTGCGGTCAACGTCCGTTTGAAAATATCTATAGACTTATGGATTTTCATTTCTTCCTCGTTAGGGTCGCCTAAGTCTTGCCCCGCCTGATTTACTATCCGCCAGTCCGTTGGGTCTTCCGGGTCATCATAGTCTACAGGTCTGTACTGATCTTCGGGGTAGACAAACGCAGGGAAGCCCATTTCATCCAGTAATGCCCGGTGTTGTATCAATCTAGCGTCTTGATTTTGCAAAACAGCTATTTGTTTGTTTGCAAGAATCCCAGCGGATTCAGCTTTATCAACCCAAGAATCGAAAATCTCTTTGAACGAAGGAACATCTTCCTTACTTATAACATATATATTACCGTCGTCTTCGGGGGGAGAAGGGGGCATTGCTTTCATAAGTTCAAAGTGCGCTCCCTGATTGACTCCCTTTTCACATATAGTAACTTCCGCAAGCTCCATCTCATCTACCTGCATATAAGTGTTTGCACCCTTCTCAATGTTTTGGGTTTTTGTGGCACTCCCCGCTATAGAATAAGATTTCATCTTACCTGTGTTGATCTGCTCCCCAACCTTCTTAGCAATCTTAGTATCATCACGTAGTTCCGCAATGAAGAACAAGCCAGTATCGTTGACTCCGCTCTTGAATATCTGTCCTGATTTAGATATATACGCAGGTAAAGCATGTCCTACCTGAACATCAGAGTGCATCACCATAACGTTACGAGTACGGAAGTTCTCCATGTACTTCTTGAAAGCCCCCTCAAGAGCTTCAGAGGTTATAAGATGCCCTTCCCTGTCCACGAGTTCCACAGACGCTGGGCCTCCTACAACAACAGGCTCGTTACCCTCCGTTAAATCGAGTATGTCCACAACATTGGCGTACTTAGATATCTCTGGGTAAGCCCTGCTTAGGGTAACTATCTCCGCAGGAGAGGCTATCCCTGCTTTGAAAAGCCGCTTGTACTCATTCAGGGAATCGTGGATGTCATCTAATGAAACCTTACCTGCCTCAGCTTTATCTAAAACAAGAATAGACTCATCAGCATTCGCTACCCATTCTTTGTAGGCGGTATTTATAGTCATTATCCTGAATGAACTCCCCAGATTACACCGTAGACGGTAGGCGTTTCAGACCCTGTTCCGTTTACGAAGCTAACGTTTTGTCTAAAATCAAGCGGGTGTGTAGACTCAAAGAATCCCGATTGGGGATTCGCTGCTGCTGGATCGCCCACCCAAATGCCTGTAGAGGAGGACGCTGTAGCATCAAAAGCTAACCATATATCATGTGATGTATGCAATCGAATTCCTCTTATAGCAGTTATCCCTACCCGCTTCTTTGATATAGATAGGTTTGCAGTATCAGTCCATTCATATTGTAGCCCCTGCGCGCCGTCTATGTAGCTAGAATACTGAGCATCCTTACGTATCTCGTTATGAATTTTATCTACATAGAAGTTTATATCGTGGTTGGTTGCAGTCATTACACGAACCTGTACCTGAGTGTAGTCAATGGCATTAGGTAGCCTAAAACTAACCTTCAAAGCTTGCCAACTTGTAGATAGAGTGACTTGAGTGCCGGTAGCTAAAACAGTAGTACCGTCTGTCTTTGTAACCTTAATAACTACATCACCACTGCCACTAGCTCCCCTGACTTCACATTGTGCGAGAAGCGTACTGTTATTAGCGTCAGGTGTTTTACCTACGTTGACCACAGTGTAGAACCCTTCCCCAGCATCTCCGTCCGGGTTTACCAACAATGAGTTAGACCCGTCCGATGCTTGAGCAGAACTCTGAGATAACGCCGCTGACCCCGTTGCAGTGAACTCTGAGATAGTGGCATGTTCAACTGAAGGGTTAGTTACTAAGTTAACCCCTGCGTTTCCTCGTGCGACACTGAAAATATTCTCCGCTGTATTAGTAGAGCTAAGAGTAACCTTGAATGGGTAGTACCTAGTAAATGGATGGGTTGCCGTCCTAGTGCTGGGATCAACCTCCCAAGCGGGCCATTCATTGTGGTATATATATTGAGCCATTCACTATCTCCTATCGGTTATTTGTCCAACCCGTCAGGGCTACTAAACTGCCTAATACAACCACGGTATGTGTGATCAATATACCGACAGCTATCAACCCAGTCTTTGCACCGTATACACGGCTGCGCCAACCTTGTAAGGTTTCAACATTCGTATTTAATTTTTCTATACTGCCAACTAATCTTTCATTCAAAGATTCCTGAGTTTCAATATACCTATCTAAACGTTCTGTATAGATCGCTAACTTGACATCAGTATCAGCTTGAGATAAACGTACTGAAACATTATGAGCGTTATTAGTATCCTCTTTCATTATACTAGATTAACCCCCTAGTTTAAAATTTATTCGGAAAGAACATCATCTTCATCATTAATTGAAAACCCATTATCCTGTAGTTCAATCCGGTCAATGCCAAGTTCTCCTTTTTTAATTGCATGTATCACACTAACAAGAGTATTCCGTTCCTTTTCTAATGCCTGAATTCTCATCAACTGCTTACCGATAACTTCATGCTCACTCATAATTTTCCCCTTATCTACGACTTTAGGTCTTGGGATTCCCTTTGGTGGCTCCACCCCCTCAAACTTTACCCTCGTTTCATCTAGAGACAAACCCTGAATAATAGCGGTTTGCCGCATAAACAAATGTTCAGGCATGTCATCTTCACCATCCCACACCCAAGGCTCTGTTTCAAGTAGCCCGGTGTTATCGTTAAAGAACCCCGGTATATCCTGCACCAAATCCTCGTTGCCTTCAAGCATCCTGTCCTCTAAACAACACACCCGAACCCTGCGAGTTCTAGCAAGATACGGGTTCGTCCACTCACCTATCCTTTGAAACGTGCAATCGCAGAGGTCATCCCCATGAGTCCATATAAACTCTGGCATCGTTGTTGGATGTAAAGAGCTTTGGGATTTATGGGAAGCCTCCGTGAAAGCAAGTGTCATATTATCCTACGTTACTAACCGTTCCATCAGCAATGATCTTCCGAAGTATTGTGGCGTTAGCCATTATAGCACTAGAAGTAGCGATGGCTCCAGCAGCTTGTGTCCCCTGCTTCAAGATAAGAGCAGAAGTTGGTTCCGTTGTTGCGAAGGCGGTAGCAGCACCCATGTATAGGTTCTCTGCCAGTACCTGCAAATCTCCATTTGTCACAGAAGTTAGAGTACCCGTAACATTTAAGGAGTCCCCGTCCCACACAATAGTCGCATCACTATCACTACCAAAGATGAGAGTCTCATCATCAGCTAGATAGTTCCAGTCATACCCCATAGCCGAACGAGCTATTACACGGGTATCACCAGTCACACTTGCCATTGTAAAACTATGTTTTGTCATTCTATTTGTCCTCATTTATAAAAGACATGCTATTCACATCATCTTGAATATTTCGATTCGTGCGCCACATAGCTTGCTTGATTGATTTCTTCAATGCATTTGTTGCAACAGATTCAGGTAATGATGCTTCCGTGAGGTTCATCACTTCCCCGACCATCCTTTTCGTCTGGACATCCAAACTTTGCAACACGCCATCTATATAGACACTTCTCATTATTCACCTTTACATTACATTACATTCAAAAAACAGGTAGCTCCCCCCGAAGGGGGAGCTACCAAAAAGTCGATTACTCGCTTAGGTCGGTAATTTTAGCGTGTACGTCGAAACGGTGTGCCCTGAGTTCAGCCATCGTGTAAAGCAAACCACGAACTACTAGCGACGAAGCCGCAAAGTAGTCACGGTTCTCGATGTATTGGGTAGGCTGTGCTACCGCAACTTCAAGGTAATCCGTGTCTAATACGTAAACGTTAGAACCATGCGTCCCATCAGTAGCCGAACCTGAGGTCTGAGCCGCTACGGACTTAGTAGTATCAGCATCAGGAAGAATTGGGATACCCATATAGGTAGCCAAGATTAGACCTGTGCGAGTGCCGGGGAAGGTCTTTTCAGAGCCTACACCAACTTGATACTCTTCTTGTCCAAGATACCTCTGCTGAGAGTTCAGTAAACGCTCAAGCTTGAAGTACTGGTCATGACCCATGACGATAAGCTTTGGCTCACCACCATTGGTTCGTATCTTCTGAATAGCAGTATCCAGCATGTTTAGGGACAAGTCCCTGCCCGTACCGTTGTTAGTCTGAACAGAAGCCGCTGTTGCCCACTGCTTAGATGCAGTAAGACGAGATGCCGTCAGAGTAGACTGCAAGTCGTACACACCAGCGTTAGTTTTGATAGTGCTCAAACCAAACGTAGTCTCGTCCTCAGAAACGATATCATCAATTGATGTGATACCCGCACGGCTGTGAATGAAAATTCCATCCGCTCCCAATTGAGGAGCGTTCTCTAACGCTGCTGAAGTAATTGCGCCAGAAGAATATGCTGAAATCTCCCTGCCGGTAGCTGCTTCCAACGTATCTGCGTTAGAGTGAGCCACACTGTCACCAACCCTAAAGTTATTTGCGTTAGTTACTGAGTAAGTAGTTGTGTTTGTAACAGCCGTTACAGCAGCAGTAGAGCTAGCCAGCAATTCAAGGTTCATTTCCTTGATGTGGTCGATCTGTGCATTCTCGTTTTCCAGAGCCAGAACATCACCAACACCACCCTCAAGCTGCGATGTAAACATCGCCTTGACGGAAGCTGCGAATGTCGTACCAACTATACGAGGCAGCGATGAAACCGTCTCGATGGCTGATACATCAATCGTTGGGAGTGAACCCGTCTCTGTTACGGGGTTAGAACGTGAAGCTCCTCGGTCGGAACGAACACGCCAACCAGCCGTATTACCCCAGACGTTTCTGGGAAGTGCGTTAAAGAATCGAGTCTGGTTGTTTAGTGCATGCCATACCTTACGACCAAAAGTAGCCGTAAAGATATCACCTGATACACTAGAACCACCATCGACACCTAACGCTCTGTCGCCCGCAAAGGCTTTTGATAGGTACTCAGAACCGAGTACCGATTGCGTCATGCCACGATTGGCCTGAGCTAGAAATTCAGTTAATGACGTAGCCATTTAAATCAGACCTCCTATTAGTTAAGTGTTACTTCACCCTGCTCGACTTGGTGCTGCAATTTACGCAGTTCCGAGTAAGAGAGGTCAGCAAGCTGTTCAGTTATGTCATCACCAGTTGGTGACGCTTTTACGATCTTTACTTCATCCTCACCAAACGAAGTCGATTGCGTTGGGGCAACTAGGCGACGCTCTTCTTTGAAGCCCATCTTACGGAGTCGGGTGTCTGTCTCATCTGAGACTGCTTTCGACAGCGAACCTTCGTAATCTGAAATCTGCTTCTGTAGAGCATCAATTTGCTTCTTCATGCTTTGTACCACAGCGTCTTCAATGTCCTCTTCCTTGGCATCCTCATCCTCGGAAGCGGCTTCTTCCACATCCTTAGGTTTCACATCTTCATCTTCAGGGTCACCCTCTTTCATAGGGTACTCTGCGTCCTCGATGTCCTCTTCCTTTTTCTCATCATCTTCAGCCTGAATAGTAGCCTGTTGATCTGGCGCAGCACTAGGCGGCGTAACAGTAGCAGAGGAGTCATCACCATCGGCGTTTAATGCACCGCTCTTTTTAGCAGTACGAGTCTTGTCGCCATCAAGATCATCAGTGGCCTTTAGAAGTTCTGCAACAGCAGAAGCAACGTCTTTTATTAGAGATGTCCGCTCTTCTTCTTCAGCTTTAGCAAGTTCAACAGCATTCTGTTCAACTTCAGCCTTAGTGAGTCTAGCGTCCATCTTTGTAAGTACTTCAGACAAAGCAGCTAAACCTAGCGATGTGCCTTCCATGTACTTTTCAAGACGACCATATAGTTCATCTGACATAAGATACCTCCATTTAGTATCGTCCAATCCAATCCAATCTATCTAATAAAGGTTGGTCTAAGCCACCTCCGACCCTTATATATAATAAACGAACGTTTGTGCTACAAACGTTCTACTTTATTATACTAGACTTTATGAGAAGTTATAGAAAATCACTAGTCTTTATATGAAGTTATATCTATTTTGCCATCTAAATACTTTAACATCTCGTTTCGGAAATCATAAAGTGGTACTTGTACTAGCTTTTTAACTTTCTCACATTGGTTTCCTTCTGGTAAGGAAGCCTCTATTTGGTCTAATACTCTCCCAACCATGCGAGAATGACGGGCTAATACCCATTCCTGTTCTTTACTTACCTGTTCAATATCCATTGTTCCTCTCCTCGTTTAATTACTATGCATCAAATACATCTTTAATATCATGGGCTTCGCTTAGAACCTGAACCCTGAAACCCTGCCCTACCCCCTGCTCGTTAAACTCCAGTGCTATTCGTTTAGGAAGATCGTCCAGTATTTTTTCAGTAGGCTTCCCTAGATACGGTTGCGCTTTATATGTTCTGGGGGGATCACCAACAACACCTCCGTCATGGATTATCTCAGCATACGGAACTGTATACGAAATACTTGACCCTCTGGGAATTTGGCTAACAATTTTAGAGCCTCGGAGGGCACCGGTTTTAACCGGCATTGCCCCTCCCGCATTTACGGGTAAATCCGCTAGTTCGCCAACCTCCCTCGCTAAATCATTAACGAAAGACTGTATCGCATCTTGTAAAAATTGTTGTGATTGTTGTTGTGAAGCCATACAATATTATACTAGACACCTCCCCAAACTTCAGGTAAGTCTAATTCAAACTCAGACTGTTCTTTATCAAATCTATCTAAGTAGATTACTTCCTTACCAACCTGCCCATACTGGGGATGATAGTATAAAACTATATGCTTAGGTTTAGTTATTACATGTAACCTACTAAACACAAACTCATCCCCACCTTTAGTAGTCCCGCAAATATGTAAGCTACCAGTTCCTATATCTATCTCATCTACCCGATGGAAATGCCCCAATAGAACATCATCGAATTTTTCTGGGACACTGAATTTTTCATCTGTGATAATCTGAGTCTTGTACTGAAGAACCGCCCGTAACGATGTGATAGCCCTTTGGATAGTAGCTGTTGCTCCCCCTCCACTAACGGAATCACCATGCATCATAAGTAAGTCTCTACCAGCTACCGTAACAACATGAGCGAAAGATTTAGGAATTTCAAACTTAATGTTTTTCTGTTTAGCACAGAATACGGAAACCCATTGGTACAACATGTAATCCCAATCCATGTACTTATCTTTAGAGGGAATCTTGCGAGTCATGCGACCATGGTTACCAACTACGCAAGGAACTCTAATCTCATCAAAGTGTGGGGCTAAGAACATTAGTGCTTGCCCTATAATCTTTGCCCCGTACATCATTTGCATCATACAGTTGTCTACGTTGGTGCGGGCTAATTCGTCGTGGATATCCCCCGAAATCATATCCCCTAACATAGGAATGACAAGTTCATTGACATCACAAATATTTCGCCTGTATTCAGCGAGACTTAGAACTTGGTTTGACCACCCCCATATACGACGACTGAATAACTCAATGTCATAAGAGTTTAGTCCCACCATTTGCTCACTGGTTACATAGTCACCTACGTGAGTATCTGTTAGGGGAGCCACCATTACTTGGTTCGCTTTACCCCGTTTCTTCCCAGACGGCTTCCTAGTAGGGAACTTTTTTACTTTCTCAAAAGGGGTGGTGTATCGACGAATGGTGTCTATTAAAATGTCAGAGCGTACTGAATCTTTTATAGATTTCTCGTACAGTTTTTTATAGTACGTAGACTCTGCTTTATATGTAGCGGCTCTTTTATCTAAACGTATACGATCTTTTAGAAAATCTTCCTCTTCTTCAGGGGCGATCTCATCTGCCATGTTAGCGGCAGCTTCGTCTAGTACAGAACCTACATCAAATACCTCACGGTCATACCACCGCTGTATTGTAGATCGATGTACCCCAACCCCATACTCATCTTCTAGCCATAAAGCTAAACTAGTCCACGTTGCTCCGGACTGCCTTTTCTGTATCAAGTCTTTCTTTGCTATCTCTGGAATCATTGGTATCCTCCGCTAATTCTTCATCGCTGAAATATTCCTTGAACATTTCATAGAATTTCTCAAAATCTTCTTCTTCTGTTTTCTCGTTTTGTATCCCAAGGCTTTCATCCATTTGCGCTTGAATCACCCTCGGTCTACCTAACTTATCCTCCTGTTTAGGTTGTTGAGCCTTAGCAGGAGTAGCCTGTTTTGGCAAATTTGGTTTGGTGTCCCGCATGGGAACAGAAGAATCAAATCCACCTACAAAAGCATTTGATTTTTTAATGGTATCACCTTTTCGCACATCTAGCAACTTTAATCCTCTACCCGCTTCTTTTACAACTGATGTTGCAAAGTTAGCTACAGTTGTCGAAACTGAAGCATCGCTCGCTTTAGTAACCTTACCTCTACCTCTCCCCAAGAAGTTATCTAACTTCTCCACACCACTACGCTTACTTTTTTTCTTTGCTGGGCCAGACCCATATGTTGGAGTAAATACACCGGGATCAGAAGCTACAGCAACAGTACCGTCCGCAAACTCTTTAGTAAAATCTGCAAAATCTTTAACTAGCTTACTCATTTTTTCTGGTTCTGATGTCCCGCCTAATGTTCGCCTACGAGGAGGTGTAGGCTGGTCTACATATGCTCTATCAGTCCCACTAGTACCCCGCCCAATCTTACGTTGTGTTTCCTCTACTATAGCCCGATCCCTACGTAAACGCTTTATGTCAGTTTTAGGAGCAGCCCCTTTAGCAGTGGGGAACTTAGCCTTTGCTGCCATATCGTGCCCCTGCGCTGCTGATTCATGCGCCCTTGACATACCCCCATCCACTGAAGCCAGCTTCCCTGATGCATTCCTATGTACCTTTTGAGCGTTCACATGAAATTGCCTACTAGCTTTTTGCGGGTCAGGGTGATGGATTGATTTGACACCATCGCCGTAATAGTAAATTATTGTCCCGTCGGACAGTTCTTCTTTCCCTACATAAGAATGACCCTTTGAACCTTCATCGTCTCCCTTGGGTAGGTATTTCCCGGCATTAGAATCCGGAGCAATAACATTTTCATGATCTGCGGCACGTTCAGGAATGGCTCCCACATGCCTAGTGTCCTGCTCATTTAATTCATATTGTTTACTCGATTGTTCTTCTTGAGGTGTTTCGGGTGCGTCAGGCATTAGTTGTCATCCTCCTCCATGTCAGAGAGTGTTGTAACCCCGGATCGTGATGGGGCGGTGGACTCTAATTGATTACTTGGCTCGACAGTTCGCCTTTGAGGTTTCGCAACTGTAAAGGTAGCTGGCTCTACTTTGTTTATACCAGTCGGGGTTAAGTGAGCGACGTAATCTTTCCCCTCACAAATAAACCACATACGAGAGCCATCATTAGTAATTTCTTTGACTAAGGGGGATAAGTACCCTTGCTCATGTAAAGCGTCAGTCCACGTAGATGTAGCTCCTTTGATTAAACCGTATGATCTATCTTCCCCTTTCCTTTCCCTAGCCTCAGCGTATTCATCTATATCCCGTTCATCTAAAGGCATTTTATCCTCTGCGCCCGGAGTTTTCCAACCTAGATTACGATCTTTATACTTGCCTTCCTCTTTTTCCATTGACTGCTCAATAGGTTCCTCGCCTTCCTCACCCTCACCACCTCCAGCTTGGGCGGCTTGCTCTTGTTGTATCTGCATCAGTTGTTGCTGCTTCATCTGTTCTTCCTGCATAGTTAGTTGCATCACTTCAGTCTCTCCCCTAATTTGGGCAGATGGTACAGCAGCACCAGAAACAATGAAGTCAACGTCATCTAAGCCAGTTTCTTGCTGTCTAAGAGTAATATCAAACCCCAACTCACTTAGAACTTTAGCTATTTGAACTCGCTGGCTAGAGAAATTAATTCTTGTAGCTTCAGCTTTTTCTTCCGGATGCGGCAAATGAATTTCCCAATCCGTTATTCCGAAAGCGTCTAAAATTAAAGGAAATACTTTTTCATGGAACATTCGTTGGTCTGCTTCTACAACTCGACTCATCACCATCAATTGCTGAGTTTGAGTTGACAGGCCACCAAACGCATCTGGTGTCCCCTGCCATGCTGGTGAAACACCCCACAGAGCAGCAACACGTTCTCTAATCTCTTCCTTGACTGGCAGGTAATCCATTTCCTGCAAGGTATGGAACAGCCTAACCATATCAACTCGTCCCCTGTTAGTCTTAGATGATACCGCTACCATAGGAATATAGTTAGGGTCACTCCTAGTTTGAGCAGCTATCGCCTCTCGTTCCTGCTTCAAGCTCTCGGGGTCATCAGTAGATACCATCAACATAGCTGAAGGCATTTTACGCTCAAAGAAATATCTGTACAGGTTCCTGTCCATACCGATGAGCGTCAACGCTTTCTCGAAAATCGTTAGAATAGGTGACCACCCATAAGTTTCGGTTGGGGCAAATTTAGAAACATGTATAACTTCAGTATCTAGAAGGTAATGAATTTGATTACGATTAGCATACTTATACATTGCGGGGCGCATAGTTAATCCACAATCATCGTTTTCACATTTGCCTAAAGTTTCTACAGCTTCCTCTCTATGGATTGGGCATAAGAAATGAGATTGTTTAGGTAACCCCTCATCATTTAAATCAAACTCCATAAGTGCTGGGTTCAAACGTCTGATTTCTAAAGCTTTAGAGCGCAACTTGTCATCTTCAGCATGGTAATATTCTTTATGAATATAAAGGAATCCATCGTCAGTCGTGTTTATATCCCAATGGAACTGCCGCATGACTTCTTCAAAACTTTGGTCAAATACGTTACAATCTTTAAGGAATTCTTTTAGCCTATCCAATTCCCCGTCATCGGGGTCTTCTCCCACAGGCTTGAATGTAACCCCTCTACGGAAAACTTCCCCAGTAATGTGTGAAAGAGGGCCTCTAATTTCTTCAACTTGGAATGCAATTGTTTGTAAATCTTGAATAAGTTGCTTCCTAAAAGCAATCTGGTTCTTAATATACGTGTTTACAATATAATCAATACCGAAAGAAGGAGATTCCCCCGTATCCCCCGCAGCTTTATTCATAAACATTTCACTGTTCATTCCAAGTTTAGCGTTTAGGTCTTCCATTGTCCCCATAAGGAGGGGGGCTTCCGGTAAAAATTCTTCAAGTTTCATAAGTTATTCCCGTGTTTTAGTTATCGAAGAAATATCTTCAAGAGCAGCTACTCTTATAATTGCTTGCAAAGCAGATTCCTTTAACATGTATGTTTCCGATTGGGGTTCTTTACCAACTTCCGCTTTTAGTTCTTTGTTGGCCTCTAAAGCAGCCTCAAGCTTTGCCTCTACGATTCGTAGGTTTTCCTCTAATGCCTCATTCTCTGCAAACGCCGCACCCTTCAACACTCCAATCCGAGCAGCTTCTTTTGTCAGGGAATGATATGCCCCTTCACTCAGTATTGTAACTGCCTCATGATCATCTGGAACATCTGAGTCTGGGTCTAGTCTACCCAGAGCATCATGCCATGTATCTAATATACGCCACGTTCCAGCTAAATCTCTGTGAGCTACATACTGTTCCCCACGTTCTCGTAACATTCCGCCAATAGGCATAGCTAAACTCCTTACTATTCTATTATACTAGTATTATACTTATGCTATATGACACTTCGACCAACCGCAATTTTTGCAGGTTGAGCATCCACTCTCTTCTACTATTATAGGACTCCCACAACATTCGTCAAGTGTGTGTTCTTTTGAAAGGAAGGGAGTTTCACTTAGATTTTGCAGGAAATCAATAGTTTCAATCTCAGGAGCAACCTCTCGCTCAGGGCTTTCAGCCTTTACCAAGACTTCTTTTTCCCTACTGCCCGCTCTATATACAGTAATTCCCTTACAACCTGATTCCCACGCTAACATGTAAGCAGTATAAACATCTTCTATACTAGCTTCATTGGAGAAATTAATGGTCTTTGAAATTCCAGAGTCACAAGATTGTTGGAAAGCTGACTGCATTCCCACATGCGCTTCAGGAGAAATATCCGCAGAAGTAACATATACTTCTTTCACCCATTCGGGGATATCCGTCCTTGTTTGAATTGAACCCCCATTAGAAATGTGTTCCATTAATTCATCCGAATAAAACCCATGAGTCCGGGCATCGTTCTCAAAATATTTATTTACGTAATAAAGCGTTTCCCCCTCAAGAATATTGGTTTTCTTCCACGCTAAAGCAAAGGTAGGCTCTACCCCACTAGAAGTGTCCGCAAGCATTGAAATCGTTCCTGTGGGAGCTACTGTAAGTCTACAGGCATTCCTATACTTTTCCCCAGTTTCAGCGTACTCACTATGCATCCACGCCGGGAAGACTCCTCGCTCATCAGCTAACACGCGGGATTCGTTATCCGCAACATCCCTAATGAACCCCATTATATGCTGCCCTATCAACCTACCCCGATCTTCATTGTAGCTAACCCTAAGCTGAATAAGTAAGTCAGCGAACCCCATTACACCTAAGCCAATTTTTCTAGTAGCTTTAGTCATGTTATGGATTTCAGTAGTTGCGTAATGATTTGCGTCTATTACGTTATCCAAAAATCTAGTAGACAACCGGATTGTTGCTGCTAACTTATTCCAGTCTATGTTTTGTTTCCAGTCTAACGACGGCTCGCTAGAAGATGATAAGTCGGTAGGTTTAAAGAAATTAGCTAGGTTTATGGAACCTAAGTTACAGGATTCGTTTCCTAGTAAAGGTTGCTCTCCGCAAGGATTAGTTGCAATCATGTTCCCCAAAGTCTTTGCTACTTTGTTATCCCGATTAACAGCATCCAAGAAGATCATGCCGGGTTCTCCATTTCGCCATGCCCCATAAACGATTTTACTGAACACCTCGCGAGCATCCAGTTCCCCAACTATTTCTTTACTCCGGGGATTAATTAAAGGGAAATGAGTGCCCGCTTTTACAGACTTCATGAAATCGTCAGACACTCCTACCGAGATATTGAAATTATGAATATCTCCCTCAACCTTTTTACAGTCAATGAATTCCAAAATGTCTGGATGGTGTATATCCATGACCGCCATGTTTGCGCCGTCACGTTTACCGCCCTGAGTAATCATAGAAGAAACACGAGATAAAGTTTTCAGCACTTCGATAGGGCCGCAAGATACCCCATGGGTAGTCTTAATCCTGTCCCCTTTAGGTCGTAATTTTGAAAGTGCGAACCCCGTACCGCCCCCAAACTTCTGAACCATTGCAGCATCCGTAGCTGCCTTCATTATGCCCTCCATACTATCCTCTAAAGGAAGAACGAAACACGCTGATAAAGTACCTTGTTTTGTTCCAGCATTCATTAGAGTGGGGGAGTTAGGCACGAAATCTAAGTTGGAAAGCATATCTTTAAAATCAGAAGCTACTAGTTTACGCTCTACATCAAGTTTACCGTAAGACTTTTCGGGTTCCGCTATAGCGTTTGCCACTCGTTCAAAAAGCTTATCTATATCTTCAATAACATCTCCATTAGAATCTTTTAAAAAATATCGTTTCGTAGCTACAGTTAAAGCCTGATCGGTTAGACTCGCCATAATTCCTCCTAGTTAACCTCTATATAAACAGAGTAAGCACAATTTATTTTCCGGAACCCAAACTGCGGGGGAACAACCATAGGTAGTACACAAAGGGTTAGGCTTGTCAGGGTGGTTTTCCTCTACATTTAATTCGTTAGTATTATTATACCCTTCCTTGCCCGCATTTTGCAACATCTGAAGGGTCTTTTTAATGCCACTTTCATCATCATCTTCTCCATCAAAAGCTGTAGCTAAATTTCCTATATTTTGTATCTTATACCGGTTAGCATCGTAAGCGGCTGTGAGTGCCATTCCAATAGAAAAGAAGGCATCTCCATGACCCATTGGCGTTACAGGAGCTTTTAACTCATTGTTGACAGAAAGTATCTGCTGCTTCTGTCTTTCGTCCTGCAACAGCTTTAAATTACCAGCATGAACCGCCGTTTCAAAAATTTGAGCCATCGTATGTTTACTTTTACTCGTAAAGGACATAGGGTTCCAAGCAGAGTTCAGCCCTCTATCCTCCAATTCCCCGCGAGTATTATCTATGTAACCTCTGTTAATTTTAAAATTCTTCGCTGCATCGTTCAGGTATTCAATCTGGGCTGAGTAGTCCCACCCATCCAAGAAAGATTGATGTATCTGTTCAAGAAACCTGCCGTTACGTTTAAAGATCACCAGATGGGACGGGTGACGTTTTTTCCCTACGTCGAATCCCGCATAAATTTCGTCGTCTTCATTAAAGAAATGCTCTGTCGTAGCAGATAAACTGCGTAAGCTGGCATCCTCACACTTGGAAATTTCATCATAAGAAAAATAAGCCTCCATACTAAATGCTGGTTGTAATAAAAATTCAGACGCAAATGATTTTGGGTTAGCCTTTTGCGTATCAAGTAAAAACTTTTCCGTATATAACTTAGGGAATAACACCCTGCGTCCCGGTTCCGGGTCTAATGCAGGAAGCTTCCTTGTGAAAAACCTTTCATCCTTCTCTAACACAGTTAGAAGATCACCGGGTATCATTGGAGTTCCCACCACCATGATTGGACACCCTTGATTAGGTATGAACATAGATTCAGTCATGAAGTGATCTTCAATTTTATTCATCTGCCCCACCGCTAATGGGTTGTCAGGGTCACGAAGAATGTCATCTGCGATCAAAGCTCCATTAACGTGTAGCCCACGTTTGAATGAAAATAAACCTCCGTGCAAAATCTCAGCTATCTTGCCATCAATTGCATACCGAAAGGTGAAATCCCCACGAGGGGTTTTATCTATCATCCACTGCGTTAATATAGGGTTCCGCATCACCTCTTTATTAAGTTCCCCTATATGATATTGTGCCATTGAAGCACTATAAGAAAGATATAAAGTATTAGAGTTGGTGCCCATTTTCAACAGCCGCCACACAGCGAACGCATGACCTAAGATTGTAGATTTAAAATGTGCTCGTGGCAGTACACTCACATAATTTAAACCTTCGCTTAACGCATATTCCACATCCTCACAAATTCTGCCTACGTGCCATGCGTCAAATAAATCTGGATTGTCAAAACTTTGTGACCACACATCCCGTACAAAATCCCAAAAGCCGTCAACCGCAAACTTTTTATTACTTTCTAGTTGGTCAGCCATTAAAGCTAGCGCATCTAAAACTGAGACCGTTTCTACTTTACTCAATAACTGTTGCTTTCTGCTCTTGGTTTGTATTCGATACAAGTAATCTAAGTTTAGCTGCTATACGCTGCATTACCTCTGCGTCATCAATCTCGTCAATTAAAATCTGTATAACATCTTGAACGAACTGCAAATTGATAAGACCTTCAATTACTTGACGTTCACCCTCTATCCCAATAGCAGCAGCTTTCACGGCATCAAAAGCCCTAGTGAACGTGAGTCCGTCAAGTTCTGTGGTTGCCTTTTCGCGTATGTTCCCATACACATCTAAATGTTCCTGCTGAAGTCTAGCAAGTCTCCCTGACTCAGTTTCAGCAGTTTTCTCTAAAGCTTTAGTTTTTATGTCAGTTCTCTTGGAATCCCAGTTATGTTTCTTTGCCCAAGAATACACAGTTTGATTACTTAGCTGTATCGTAAACTCTGAAGATACTGAATCTGCGATTTGACGAGCAGATAAATCATCTTGCAAGTATAACTCCATAGCTCTATTTTTAGCTTCTTGCGGTATAGTTTTCGGCATTTGGTTACCCGTCCCAGTTGTCAGGGGTTTCTATAGGTTTGTCTTGGAAGGTAGGATTGTCTTCATACTCCGCCGTACCGTAATGGTAGGCAGCATGCTCTGGGTTTTGTGAGTCGATGCTGCCCCCGTAAGGACTTCCATCTGATTGCAATAATTTACTAAAGTCCATATATCCTGTCTTGTTAGTGGCTGCGTTGAAACACATAGGTGCTTTAAATTTAGCTCCATTGGAAAAGAACTCTTGGAACCCCACACCTATTTCATCTCTAGTACACACACCCTTCCAAACATTATCTTTTACACCAATAGGTTTGTAACTACTATTCTTTCGTAATGACCCTGTAGTTCTTTGGGTATCTTCAAATTGTTTATTGTTTACACAAGCGAGATATTTGCACCAGATGACCACACCGTGTTTTTCTTTTAAATCTTCTAGGGTAGTCCCCGCAGGAAATCTATCCTCATAAACTGTGGTGTCTACTTTTTGAGACTTGTTAACATATATCTTAAACTTATCTTCCATATCTTTTCCCCCATAATGCTATACAGGCTGCATCTGCATAATCCTGTTCGGGGAATCTGTCCCCCCATAAATCTACAGCGAAGTCCATTATATCAGACTTCTTGGCGTTACCACGCCCTAACACTTGCCTTTTCCATGTATTATTATCCACAGCCGCAAAAGAGATGCCACCTCTATGTAAACCGTATTTTACGCCCGCTACCACCGAAGCAATGGCTATTGTGGCCTTCGCATTTTGTATGTATATAGCAGACTCAATCGCTGCTGCGCTTATATCTATTATACTTAAATCATCATAAACTTGGTCAAGTATTTCATAGAACCGAGCATCAGCTAACTTAGCTTTACTACCATATTTCTTTAACTCCACGATGGATTCACCCTCATCAATGATAGCTAGATGAACAGCTTTGGAGGAACAGTCGATACCCCCTATCATTGAAGGTGGCTCACACTGTTTTCTAAATCTTCATTTAAATCTAATAGAGTTTGCGCTAGATCATCTATGACTCGCAACCCATCATGTACTTCACCACTGACAACATAATATTTCAAAGCTGATATCCCCAACTCTAAGTAACTAATTCTAGCCAAAAGTTCTTCTATCATCTGTTTTCTCCTCATACGCTTGAGTTCTTATAGCAACTACTCTAGAAACTGTAGCATACGCTGATGTATACAATTTCAACTCTCCTAAAACTTTTTGGTATGCTGTATTGATGTCGATACAATCCCTACGTAAATCCATTAGTGCGGGGTTAGTCATAAGCACTTCCCCACGCATCTGTTCTCTAGTAGGTTTTTTCCGCTCTTCCGCTTCATATTTTTGGTTTAATTGGAAGATTGCAATATTATACCCCTCATCGAACTGAGCTTCCATTGCTCCCCGCCTAGCCTCTAAGTCAGCTACGTGTTGTTCTAAGAGACTCTTAGAACCCCCGTACATAACTAGGTAATCTACAAGCTGTTTATTGTCGGCTTTCATAACGTCGGCAAAGTTTAAACCTTCCTGCGGTTTATCTACATTCAACGCAAACCCCGGCACGGATATACTGTCTACGTACTCCTTAGCCTGTGATACAGCATCGTCATACGACCATCGTTTCTTCATAATAGCACCTTCTTGCAATCACAATACCACAACCCTGTACATTTCTGTGGAGGCTGCTTCATCTCCATAATTCTATGACACCGCTGCACTATCGCTGTCCACGCCATAGGATCACGCAATAGTCTAAATGACTTTAAATCCTGAGTGTTTTTGTTTTCATATAAAATGTAAGCAGTGTCGGCAGATACGCTCTCATCTGCAATATTTAAGTATAACTGCACTTGTATTATATGCTCCGGTTTAGGAACCTGAAGCTTCTCAAACCCCGCAGCATTTATAGTTTTCAACTCAAGAATAGTATCTTGGTCATTCACCCCTTTAATGATAAAGTCTATGCGACCAGACAAGGGTGGGTCGTTAAACTTAGCGGGCACTTCTCGATCTTTGAGAAGATCAGCTTTAGTTAAATAATTTTCCACCCGCTCTTCAAAGGAACCCCCCGTGTCGAATACCCTCTGTAGTTTTGGTTTTACATCCATAGCGGGCATTAACCCATTATAAGCTAAATACAAGTATCGGTCACAAGGGTTACCTAAACTAGACGGGTAAAACACCCCTGCCGTAGGAGACCTACCGGGTGCCACCATCGTAGTTTCAAGCTGCTTTACCAACCATCTGTCATTAAAGACATGCTCGTTAGAAGCTACTGACTGGGTTCTAATTTGTTTAATTCCTGCCATAATCTTTCCTTTATAGTTTCCAATGTATTTTCTCTAAAGTGCCAAATATCTTCTATTCCCATACCCCGCAGCTTTGCATCCCTCTCCGCATCTCGTTTAGCTAAATGTCCAAAAGGGCCATCAGCTTCCACTACAACTTCTATCTCAGGTAAGTAAAAGTCCACGTTATATGTACCAAACCTAGCCTGAGATATATATCGTAACCCCGTTTCCTCTATACATCTTTGTATAAGTTTCTCCTGATTAGTCCAGAATTTCGATGGCATCTACTATCTTCTTCATTTCATCTGGATAATCTTCTGCAAATCCCCGCAGGTTATCAAACCCTTGCAACTTGCCTGACGGGAACTTATCACAAAAATACCATGCCCCACGTTTTGTTATAATACCTTTCTCTAGAGCTTCCCGCAAGAAGGTTTCGTTAGTATCTATGCCCCCCTCAATACGGAAAGGTATCTCAATTTGCTCCCACCGTTCTCCACCAAACTTATCTTTGAGTAAAGCGGCTTGTATCATAAATCCAACACGCTTATCTTTTTCTTTAATGTACGTCCCTCTACGGGTTTCCATTACCGCATGGGCAAAAAATTGCTGCCCTTTACCACCGGGCATAGTTTCAATAGCAGATATAGGCCCCATAGAACCTCGCACCTGATTGATAACCACTAAAGCTGAACCGTGCTTCAACAAAGGAAGTAACCTAACTAAAGCTTGATTCCATGATCTTGCTTGCCATGCAATAGGATTATATCCAAATGAATCCTTATTGTCAGTAATCTGCTCTGGTATAAGACCCGCAACGCTATCCAACACAACTAAGTCCACCCCCGCCTTTAGACCCGCCTCCATAGCCTTGTACGCTTCTTCTGCGGAGGGAGCTTGCTTTATTAGCATGCTTGACGTGTCTAACCCGCACTTATCCATCCACACGGAATCCCAAGACATTTCAGTGTCCACCCAAAGGGCAACCCCATCTTGGGATTGAACGGACTTACATAATTGGCTAGCAAGATAAGACTTGCCTGACGACCAGCCCCCAAAGAATAAAGAAAACTTTTTCTTGGGAATGCCTCCGTTAGTAATCCTATCCAACCCGGCTAAGTTAAAGGGTATCTTCTCATACGAGAACTCATCTGAATCCCCTGTCACTAAACCTAAAGTTTTATCATCTAATAAATTTTTGAATAAATTATTGGCTGTCATCTTTTACTGCGCCTCGATTAATAAAAGCTTCTGACCACGCAAAACAAACAGCAGCACATTGGATAAGCTCCTCAAACATCCCCGCCATTCGCTGATCGTTTACATCTTTGGCAACCTCACCTATTTCTTCAGTTAGAATAGACATCCACTCTAAATCAGTGTTCTCTGTTTGGTCACCCCATCGCTCATCCTGCCGCTCCCTTTCCGCCAAGACAGCCTCCAGAATCTTTGCTCGTGTTATTTCATTCATTATCCTGCATCCTTTAAAATCTTTTCCACTTCTGCGTCAGCCAATTTATATAATTTAACAAAAGCCTGTCCTAAAGCTTGTTTAGCAGACTCAATTTGTTCTTCTATATCGTGGTCGGTATCAAGATCATATATACCTACCGTCGCTTTTGCAGAATTATAATTTCCTAAATTTACTGTAAATGACAATTCTTGCGATACTTTCGCCATGACACTCTCCTTAATCCCAATCTATGTAACTACTAATTGTATCAGGTTTAGGAGTCTTAGTCAACACGAAATCCTTCTTAGTTGCCCAAGAGGGATCACATATCTCCATATCCACCTGCAAGGGTATGTCTAATGAATTCTCAACCAATAACTTCCGAATCATTGGTACTACCTCTGAAGATTCATCTTCATGAATTTCACAGATAATCTCATCATGTACCTGTAAAAGCATTGTGCTTTTCTTACCCTCTAAATACTCTGCTACCGCCAACATACGCTCACTCAGTAAATCAGCACTTGTACCTTGAATAAGATAGTTAACTGCCTTATACCCCTTATCGGAGGGAACTTTATATATACGTCCAAACTTATTTTGAACCCATCCACGATGTTCAATTAATCTAACCACTGTATCAAAAAATTGCTTTGACCCCTCTATGTTTTTAAAATATTCTTTCTTATATTGAGCAGCTTCTTCTGGAGATGTTTTTAGTTGTTGGGCTAATTTATTTTTACCTATACCGTAAATAACTCCAAATGTAATCGTCTTAGCAAGCTGCCTATAGAATTTAAAGTCTGGGCTATCTTCATCAACTTTGAACGCCAGCTTTGCGGCTTCCCCGTGAAAATCCACATCTCCCTGCTTCATAAGTTCCAGCATGTCTGGGTTGCCTACGTAGTACATAAACATACGTACTTCCATTTGGGAGTAATCATATGAAACGAGTTGGTACTTAGGTCTAGGAACAAACAACCGCCGAATAGATATTTGCCCACCGTCAGATTCATCTAACGATTCGTCGCCCATAAAGCCCCAAGACTTTATCACATCGTCACTAAGGCGTTCGCTGTCCGCTGCGCTCCCCCCTTTAGAAGCAATCGTTGCTCCTACACGATCTCGCACATCCCGTAGTTCCTCTGGCGTAAAATCTACATCATACAGTTTAAAGTGGTTGCGTGGAATGTTTTGTAGGTTAGGACTGCGTGAGGATAACCGACCTGTAACAGTACCCCAATTTGCAAAGGTGGTGTGCATTACAGGCGTTTCAAGGTACGGTTCAATGTATGTTGACTTTAACTTCGTCAACGTCCTGTGCTGCCGTATCAGGCCCGCTACGGGGTGGTTTATTTGTACTAACGCCCCCTCATTCCAAGCCTCTGCCCCCGATGCAGTCTTCATAGGAGAGTGGACACCCACAGAGTTGAAGAATGCCCCTACCTGTTGTGTGCTAGAGATGTTGAATATCTGCCCCGATAAGCTTTCAATACGTTTTTGAATTGCTGAACTACGCTCGTTTAGCTTATCTAGTGCAGAACTGGCGTAACTTCTATCTATTGCAATACCTTGACGCTCCATATCCAACAAAACTCTCGTTAACTCCACCTGCGTCTGCCATACATCCTCTTGATTACTCTTTTTTATCTTCTCAAGGCAATCTTCGTACACCTTTAGTGTCCAATAAGCATCTTTTTCGCAGTAAGGCCCCAAAATTTCAGTCGGACACATAGAAAAGTCTCGGTTCCACCTATTTCTCACCAAAATCTGCTTAGTTTCCTTGTCATACGCAGCAGAATTGGCTCCAAAACGTCTGGATATCGTTTCAGTTAGCGATAATGTGTCAACACTACTCGATTCAGTTAGTCTTGCCATCACAATGACATCAATTAACTCTTTACCCTCAGTAGACATGCCTTCTTTTTCCAAAAAAGGCACATCAAACTTCAGATTGTAGGCTATTACCTGCTTCAGCTTGTTTATTTCCTCAAATAGAGGAGATAAGTACATAGGGTCGAGGTTGCCGCCTAAACTTTGGTGTCTAAAGGGGAAATAAAACGTATGGTCTGGAATAGCCACCCCTACACCACATAATTGATGATAGGAGTAAGCATCTAGACCATTTGTTTCACAATCTATCGCCCAACTCGTAGATTTACCGAGAGTATCAACAGCATTATTGAATTGTGTGTCATTTAGGACTAACACTAGAACGGTAAGTCATCATCATCGGAAGGTAACGACTCAACCACCTCTTCAGCCAATGCTGTAGCTGTAGCAGGAACTTTCTCTTCCGAAGTGTTACCGGAATCCGTGTACGTTTCCATTAAGTAATCCTTTATGGAAGGTAAATCACTTATCTCAATATGCCTGTCATCCGGTATCTCATCTTCTTTAGTTGTAGCTGTGATTGTATAGGTTGTATCCAAAGCAGTCCCAGATCGTCGAATACGAATGATCCCTTTGCTCAGAAGTCCCCAATCGTTGTAAACGTCTACAAGCTGGTTCCAGATATTGTTGCCCCTACCAAAGGAAAGAGGTACGATTCGGAAATCATTGACCACTTCCTTGTACATAGTTTTTCCTGACGGCCCTGTAATAGGCTCCCATGTGTCCATACGACTATCCGGGTGGTAGACTTCCGTTACAAACGCCCAGAAACCAAACTTGTGCTGTGGTTTACTGTCGGCGGGAACTACCCCCAACGCCCCATCAGGCCCCGAAAGAACACTTTTAAAGGAATTCTCATCCCTGAAAGTGTGCATCCAATACTCTTCCAAAAATGGATCGTCATCATCTCCAGTTGCCACTGAAGTTAGAAAGGCTTGGTCACCATCTCGTAACCATAACTCTCTACGTAAACTACTAGAACCTGATCGTTCTGACGAAGTAGCTCGACCCGCTCGTTCACTTATCATCTTTATACCACTCATATATATCCTCCTACCAGTAATTCCGGTTTTGGATTAACTCTTCAACTATGTGCTTATCTTTTATTTCTTGAACATCCTTATAAGCCGAAGGAATATCAATATATGTCAGTTTAACTGACTGCCCCAGATATGTCAAGGCTTTTTCCTTACCAATTTGTCCAGCCTCATCATTATCTAAGCATAACACCACCTCACCTGACGGTAACTCCTGAACTAAATCTACTTGTTTCCTAGATATAGACATACCTAAAATAGCTACCGCATTATATCCTAACTGATTTAACCACATTGCGTCAAGAGGCCCCTCCACAATACAGACTAAATCAGTACTAGTTACTAGGTTTGCTCCAAACAATACCCTAGATTTTTTAAAATCGGCTGGATATAAGTATTTTGGGAATCCTGATTCCCGCCTTACAACCCAACCAACGTTTGTGCTAGTTGCATCCTTTATAGGAATAGCTAGCCCGTTCTCAGCAGTTACCCCTGCTTCCCAAGTCCTCAATGTCGCCTTTGTAAAACCTCTCCCGAAAATCCAATCAGGTACAAAATTCTGATTGAATGGGAAGTCCACTTCCGGTAGGTGGGTAGGCTCCATCTCAACCTCTCCAAAGACATCTATATCTACTGATATTTGATGGTCTCCTAAAAACTGAGACACTTGAGTTTGAGATAAATTTAGATACTGTTGTACAAAACCTCTCAAACTGCCCTGACCACACCCCCGAAAGCAAATCCATACACCTTTACTAGTGTTTATGGAGCATGATGTATGCTGGTCATAGTGAAAGGGGCAAAGAATATTGAACTGTTCCTCACCCGCAGGTACCGAAATACCCGCTTCCAATAATACTGATGACCAATCTAACACTAAGCCTTCGCCTTACGATCTGCTTTGTTTGCTCGGACGAATAAAACAACCTCGTTTTGGTAACCGTTTGCGTCAGACACACGACCATTGCGTATATCTCCTACGGTAATAGCAACTTCCGGTTTACCCGGCCCCTTGCTACGTCCGGTTTTCACCACGACGTTATCTTCATCCCCTTTAATCCAACTAAGCAATCCCATCATAAGTACCTCCTATAGTCCTACGTCGAACTCTTCCACTTGCCCACTGTCCACATTCCACGTAAAAGTGCAGTTATCGACCGGTAAATCACCATCTCTGTACTTCTGAAACTGTATTTCCCTTTGAGTGTCCAAGTCTTCAATCATACACATGGACAGGGCAACGTCAGAGGCACGAATAAGCGCATCACCAAATGCAACTTGATCTGCTCTGGGAGGCGTAAACATGTTTGACGCATCCCTTGTAGCCTGAGTTGAAACCATTATAGCAGTATTTTGTGCTAACGCAAAGTTTTTCAGCCCATAGAATAAACTATGGCTTTGCTCCCACGCAGCTTTCCTAGAATCAGAAGTTGAGATTAAGTAAACCCCATCAACTACCGTTAGGTCAGGTGAGTATTTCCGCATCAACCCTGCAATACTGGGCAAAGATATACTATCTTCACCATTTATATGGTCACATACTAACAATTTATTTGAATTAGTTTCCGCCAGAAACTCTTTATAATGACTTTCATCAATCGCCTGTCCCGATCTAATAGCCCTGTGTGATAATTTATACCCCATCATGTTGGCTAACACTACGTCCATCCGCATTTCAATTGATCGTTTAGACATCTCAGTTGAGATTAGTAACACCCTACGGTTATCTAATACTGCTTCCGCAGCAATTTTAACGCATAACCATGTTTTACCTACCGTTGGACGAGCAAATGCCGAAACCAAATCCCCTTGCTGCCAACCCATTCCTGTTGTGTTTATACTTTTAAATGGGGTACGTATACCAATCAACCCTTCTCCCATCTCACGTTTCTTGTGACGATCCCGCCATTCGTTGAATCGAATGTCTTCTCCGGAATCATAATAAGAAACATCCTCATCGTAAGTAACCTCTATGTCCGAAAGGGCTTGAGTGATCGTACTTAAAGCTGCTTTAGGGCTGTCCTGTAGTTTAGTTTTATTGGTACTAAACGCATTTACAATCTCCCTAAATAACACCTGTTTCTTAAACTCATCTTGTGCGTAATCAAAATTGGTGGTGACCGCTTCTTGCCGTAGTTTTGGAAAGTTCTCTTTCAAAACCCCCGGCTCCGGAAAGTCTTTATACTCGTCAATATGAGTATTGATAAACCTAACTACGTCCCCATGGATAGCAAAATTCTTTATAGGAAACTTAAACTTCCTATAATTATTCTGATCACAAAGTCCGAACGCTAATGCTGATTCTATAAAATTAAAATTTGTACTATCCATGTTTACCCTCGGGATGAACCCATTACTTTGTTGATACTGTTATGTATGTAAAAACTACACGCAGGGTCTGGTACGTCATCAATTATACGTTTCGCTGCGGTATAAGATGAGTATACGCCATAATCCCAAGCTTGTCTATCTTTATTATTAATCGCTACAACTCGGAACTTATTCTCCGGAGCGGCTCTTTGGCTAAGATCGGTGTAACGAATTAGCTCAGGCGAGCGTTTTTTGGATTGCCTTTTGCCCATACTCTACCTCCAGTTTAGTAACTATATTAGAATAAGCTTGTTTATCGGATGATTTAGGAAACCATTTAGTCTCCAACCGAATTAAGCTTCTCCAAAGTAGTTTACTTGAAGGGGAGGGGTTTGTCAACACCTCCCAGTAAAGGTCAGGACGTTTACAGTCCGGTAAATAGTAAGATAACCCACCTAAAGTAAAGGGAATTGAGGCTTTTTCCCCATTTTTCCTCAAAGATTCATATAAAGCACATAAAATAGTGTAGTAATCGTTATTGTCTATAGCTTTCTTCAGCATACTAATCTCTCTGCCTATAAAAGTGGCAACAACGTATTCTTTTCCAACGTATTCTTTATAAACATTGGAAAATTCGGCAAAAGCCGTATTAGATGTCAGAGTTTTCTTGAGTTTCTTCGGCATAATAGCGTCGTAATTTCTCTTTAACTTGTATTCTGAGTTGATGTGGTGAGATTTCACCCAATCTTATATAAATTTCTTTGTTATTATACCCACTCAACTTGTTTTGTATATACTGGCGTTCCAAATCATTGAAGTCTATGTTCAGAAATTCATGGGCGAATAAAATGTTGTCCATGGCGGGGGACGGGTCAGCTAAATTTTCTTCATCGTAAGAAAAAGTTTCCCCAGAAGAGGAGAATGATATTATCTGCGGTTGTCTTCGCAGTCGGGATTGGGCTTTTGTTATAAGTGTTCGTATAGTATTTACCATACTTGTATGTAAGTACGTATGGAATGATATATTTTTATCTGGGTCAAACTTTTTTGCTGCTTTAAAGATAACTAAACGTAACTCTTGAGCTAAATCATCTCTATCCATGCCTACTATTGATGCAGACGAAGCCATCTTCTGGACTTTCGGTTCCCATTGAATTATCAGTTGGTCATTAATCTCCACTATTCACCGCCCTTTGCTTTTCATAACAGTCCCTAGAACAATACTGTTTCTTAGAACCCATTTTCTGTGTATACGCTACTTTATGCTTTTTCCTGTAGAAAGGTGAAGTACACCTATCACATACTATTTTAACATAGTAATACTGGAAATAGCAAGTCCCTTCATGAAGTGGAGGACGGATTCCACGAGATGGGGGATTTATCATTATCTTACGGCAAACCCTACAGCGTCTGCGCCTAACTTTCAGAGGTTTCTCTGAAGGCGTTGCAGCCGTTTGTAACCCCCTGCGATTTAGTATCTGCCAAACATTCTCTCTACTGGTACCAACTCTTTTAGCTATGTACCCAAGAGTCCACTCAGGGTGTTTCTCCCTAGCTCTAATTACGTGCTTAACACGGCGCATTTAGATATTATTTTTCACTAAAGCTAACATCTCGTTTATAGCAGTTTTTTGCCCCGCTGTGAGTTTATCTACTACAGGGTCTTTTTTTGCATCGTAAAGAACTATAGCATCTGATATAGAATCAGATAATACAGTATTCGGGTCGGTAGAATCATCCTCTACATAAGTAGCGCACATCCCAATTACCCTAGAGATAGGTTCTTCTCCCGGCGTAGCTCCCGTTGTCTCGTTTAGTTTTATCGTAATTTCTCTGATGTGATTTAATTTTTTTGCTATAGCCATTATAACTCCTCTGTATATTCTTCTATGAAGTCCCCACCGAGTTCATCATTTAATTTACGCATCAATTTTTCCATGTGAATTTTCAATGTTTTACCTGTCTTTTCATTATGGGCATGGAAAATCCAATTTCCGTTCTCATCGTGTGGCGACAATTGTGTAAGATTGCCAGCAGCGTCTTTCGCCCAAACTTCTGCACTAGCATATATATTAGACCTTTTTGTGAAAACAGCACCAAAGCTTTGCAAAGTCCCTGATGCGGGGAGGGAAGGGGATGTACCACCTTCGTGTGTAGTCATTATAAATGCTGTCCCAACTATATTATCATAGACATAATGACCACTACCATCTGTACTACTTGTATTCACGTACCCGATATCATATGTAGAAGGGTCTCCCCCTCCAGAAGGGTACATACTTTTAGTATAATGGCTCTGATAATGATACGTAGAAGCAGCGGTATTGTCTCCGAATGTCATACTTATATCTCCATCGGAATGTAGAGATAAGTAAGTATTCCCCGTAGAGTCATGTTTAAAAGCCGCCATGCCTGTATCAGCCCCCAAAGAGGTGCTGCCCGTCCCGAACAACGGAGTACTAGGCCCTCCATACCACGAATACCCAGACCACCCACCTACGCCTGTATCGGCCTGTAAATCTGAATAAAATCTAGCACCCTTAAGATTGCCATATGCTAACCCTTCTAAAGAAGTACCTTTTACTGTTAACGTCCCCCCAGACATATACATACCGCCCTGAACTGCTCCAGAGTTATTAGAAAAATAAACGTTAGCTGGGTTACCTGAATCTACTTGCTTTAATTCTATGCTGCCTTCAACTAACATCTTAGTGTTAGCTGTAGCCCCTGAAACAGCGTCGTAAACTGCGTGAGCATGTCCAACCCCAACTCCCATATATGCAACATCTGTTATAGAGTTAGAACTCAGCGGTGCATAAAAAGCTAGGACGTTTAGGGAGGCACCAACTTCTCCGGATGAAAAAGCAGTCCTACGTATACTCCCCCCAAGATTGCCAGAATCATCCCTGAACTCTAAACTACCATCGGTTGCCCCATTAGAAGAATCATATACTATAATTTTATTTGCTGTAGTCCCAATTTTTATGCCAGTATTTGCTGAGGCTGACGTTTGGATTGTTGCACCAGTAATAGTATGCTTAGATGTTATAGCAAGAGAATCAATACTATCCGCCACAATTCCATCCGCTTGGATAGCAACAGCAGAAATTGAAGGTTTCTTAGAGTTATAAGGAAGAATTACAGGTTTCACATCTAATGTAGTGTCCACCCCAACAGTTGCTAGTAATATTTTGGCATCCCCTGATGCGTCACTAGCTGTGGTGGATTTAGCCATGCTGTACGTACCTGTACCAGCTAACCCCTGAATGTAGAAATAGTAAGTACCATTTGATAAATTATACCCAACACCACTGCCATTAGTACTCTTTGTAATGGTTAGGGCCGTTCCATCAGAAAGGGTGACCGTCCCATTACCGCTTGAACCGTTAGACCAACCTACCTCAGTGTTAGAAACCCCAGTCCACTCAAGGTCACTTGTGAATGATTTATTCCCGTCTGAGAATAAAGAAGAAGGTAATTCCCCTTTAAATACATCCCCTGACCCGTCATATTGTGCGCCTTGGGGCATACTAACTTGAGGTTCCCACTCAGGGTCTCCAGTACTGGCTGTTGAAGCCCGTATTTTAGATATGATTATAGCTTCGCCGGGGGAATTAGCACGTATATTCGCAACCGTATCTACATCATACTCAATATCACTCCCACCCTCAGAATCTGGTTTAAAATAAATTGCACTCCATTCAGAATTACTTATAGCACTCCCGCCATTTGCAGTGGTACTATTCCCCGATGCGATGTCATAGCGTTCTGACCCAATATACAATTTTTGTGCGGGCCAATTTACTTGTTGATAGGAACCTTTTGTAAGAACTGTGGTACCGGAATTGGGTACAACCCTAGCAGACTGCGCTCGTGAAGCCACCCCCGCACCATCAGTGTCCAAAGTTGCAAGCATGGGAGTGGGTTTAACAGCCTCAATAAGGGCTGCTGGGTTATCCATAACATACTTCATTGTAGTGGTTTGTAACCCCGGCCCTTCATCATAGTCAACTTCCGTTATTAACGCATCCCCACTTATATGAAGATATGGGTTAGTGACATGAATTACGTGCCCCGCTCTAATTGGGACATATATATCAGCTTGATCAGTAGCACCCCAATTTGTTGTAGCTTGAGCAACATGAGTGCCGCCCTCATTTTCGGTACTAACATTATAAAGAGTTACATCTATGTTGTAACTGCCATCCGTAACACCTGAAATATACCCAAACTTCCCTGTTTCAGCCCCATCTGCATCCAATTGCCTGACTACCATCCCCTTTCTTATCCCCCTTGTATCTGGATGACCCGCTCCGGAAGGGACAGTAATTTGAGTATTGCCGACACTAGTTGGGTCAACCCGTACTTGCGCCATAGGGAACTCTGAAATATGGAATGACCCCCGCCTAGGTGTATTTAGTCCATCCCTAGCAATGAAATGAGCACCGATAGCTCTCCTAATTTTACCTGTACCAGCCCGTGTACGAGCATCGTAATAAGAAGTGGACATACGACGTACTTCAAATGTAGTGGAGGGGGTAGCATTCGCACGAACCCTAGAGTAAGCATCACTATTACTACCCAACACTGTTTGCACTGAAGTGGCTGTTGTCTGCACCCCGTTCTCTTCAAAAGGCACAATTAGTAAATTCGTCGCAATCTCTGTTGAATAGGTGCCGCTCCTGCCAAACAATAAACTAGCTGGAGATATGGTGGACACTCTGTTATCTAATGCAATAACAGCTATAGCATCACCAGAATCTGCCGAAATAAAGATAAATTTCCCAACGTAAACCGGGGTAATACCTGCTCCGGGCGAATCTATAAATACTTTTGGAGATTCTTCTATTGACTTACCATTGAATAAACTAGAATACGAAAAAGACCCTGAATCAGGCCCGACTTGGTTACTTACACTAAAAGGAATACAGTTTAACACCATAGGGTCACCACTTTGAGAACCGACGGTAACTGACAAATCAGTAATTACATCGCTATGGGTTCTAGTCATATCAAAATCTGACATCGTAACAGCGGTAGTAGCGTAGGAGTTAGCTGAACTCCCAATACTATTTGACCCCTTACTTGTGATATTGTAGAAAAGATTAGCCGCAACCTCAGGAATGCTCTCCCGTTTAAAGTAATTAAAAGCGGCAGGATAAGTCGAGGGGTTAGCAGTTTTAACCGCACTTGTGTAGTTACTATCTATATAATATGTATACCCAAACGCTGAATCGGGAGTAGTCTCACTGGTGCTAGCTGAGTGAGGGTCAGATAATGCCTCTCGCGAAATAGCAGATAACCCAGTGTGATTACCCCTACTATAATCTGGGCTATCTGCTGTACTTGCTACCGATGCATTAAATTTTAAAGTATCAAGCGTCGTAAGGTTTGCAGGGGTAAGGGTAGTGCCGTCAACTGTGTTATATGTAAAATGACTTATTATTGTTGGGATTATGTCGGATACCTTAGGCTTTGCTGTGCCTGTCGATCCTCTAGTTGAAAAGTCAGCGTGTTTACCCTGCAACCTATTATCAGACAACTCCTTCAAATGATCAAAAGCAACCAGTTCAATAACAGACCCGTACACAACATCCTGTCTAACGTGCATTGAATAGATTCTACCCACAAACAAAATTGCTTTTGTAATACTATCTATTATCCTAATTCTGCTTAGTTGTTTCAGATTGGTACTGTAGACACTTTCAACATACCCCCGTGTCCCCCCTCTAGGGTCTCTAAGCACCTGTGAATTATCATCGTGTGCTACTGCGTCTGTTCCTAACGCTCCCCGCTCAACATTAATAGTTATGCTTGAATGCCCTGTAATCTTCATAATTTCAGAATCAATTCGTACATACGAACCGACAGGAGACTGTGTGACGGGGAGTCCTCCTCCAGTAACATTATCTACTAAAATACTAGTCTCAGAGTCATCTACACTTTCATTTACTAACATAGCTTGAGTAGCAACTATAGAAGGATTCAATAGGGACATCTTACACGTCTGGGGTTGACCTATTCGATCTTTTTGCTGGTATTGAAATAACGCATTTTTATTATTAGTGTAGTCCGTGTAGACCGACTTCCACTGATGTGCAGTTCCCTCACCAGCTTGCTCCACCCCACTAGTATCCCATACCTGTAATAACGCTTTCGTTCGACGAGTTGCCACTAGGTTTCGTTCCGCTTAGAAGCTACAAACGTCATGCTGAATTGATATCTGTCTTCCGTGCCCGGTGCTAAGATAAATGCAGCTTGTTGAGGTGCTACTCTGTAGTAATTAAAGTTAGTTGCGGTGGGGTCTAGGATTAGTAAGGATAAATTGTTATCCCCAGAATAAACTTCAGTCTGTACATAATCTTCCAGTTGGTTCTTATCAGGAACGGCATAGTCACCATGCATCTTTAACTCCTCGGCTGTGTTATAAGCCGCATTTACAAAGTCTCTAACTGCCGCCTCCGCAACCAACCTAACAGTCGTTCCTTGAGCGGTCTCATTATCAACTAGTCCCGCAATTGTAATTGAGGGTCTGTACATACCTAGATCAATTAATAATGGAGATTCTTCAGGCAAGGGTACCTGAATAGGGGTTTTAGAATAAGTTATTTGAAAACTCTCAGCTTTAAGCGCATACCCCGAATCCCTATCGGCATTGCCGGTAAAATCAGTCCTTCCGTTGTAAAGTAAGATTGCTATCGCCATTTAATCACTCCACGTCCCACCATCAAAGTTATCCATATGCCACGACTTTTGTTGCTTTGCTCGCCGTTCTTCGTCATGCTTAGAGTTTGCTACATCACTATTGCCACCAAAAAGGAAGCCTAAAGGATTCCAAAGATTTCCTCCGCCCATTCCACCTCCAGTATTTTGCGCCCCATAACCTAAATTACCGGGCTGGAAATTCGCTCCTATCTGCCCAAACTTCTCACCCATCCAATTATAAGCCCCTTTTGCCGCTCTACCACCAAGCTCAAATAGTTCATTGGTTGAATCTATCATAGACGCATCTGGAGAGAACATCCCTGTATCTAGAATACCGCCACCTCCTGAACCGATTCCCCCTATGGGTGTTAGGGGCTGTCCCCCACCCGACCCCGCCGGGGCGTTTATGTTGGAGTTATCCCAATCATTATTCGCAAACATATTTATAGCACTTGCCATACCGTAAGTAGCGGGCGTAATGTTCTGAAACACGTTCGATACAGCCTTCCCAACCCTTTCCAGTCCTGTATCTTGTTCGTCTTTGGGTACATCCTCCTTAATGCCAAGAGCCTTTTTAATTCCTGTCATTAAACCTTCAGCTACCTTTTCTCCTACCCACATCCCAAAACTATCCGCTGAACCTATCTCAAGAAATAAGTTTTCCATCCATTTAGCCATTTTTTCTGCCCACTCAAGAAGTTTAGGGGCACCTCGTCGGAGCCACTTAGCGAAGTAAGGCATTAGGGGGGCTAACAGAATGTCAAAGAACGCACCCACAAGTTGGAATAAAGCGTTAAGGGAAGACGTGAAAACCTGAGATTGCTTCAACAGGTTACCTAAGCTTAAAGCTATACCTAACTGTTTCAAGCCTCCCTTTATTCCCTCTTGAACAGATTTCGTGCTTTGCTTCATTATGTTGTTTATCCTGCTAGGCGAGCCAGTCTCCACAGGTTTTTGATTCCGTTGAGTCGTTTCCGACTTTCCTGAAGGGGTGCCCCCTGCATCTGAAGCTGTAGCAGCAGCCACGGAATCATATATAAATCTAAATGTAGTTTCAGCCATATTACTTTACCTTGATGATTGCGCCATTGATAGTTCTCTTGTTCGATCTGCTTGCGCTATGTGCAGAGCTAAGAACAGTGTCGTATCCCGTACAGATAACTCCTTTATCTCTGTGTAAGAAAACCCTATGTCCATAAGTCTTAGGATCACTAACCCGTATGAAAATACCGCTTCCTCTCCTTGTGTAACACTTAATCCTCTAACGTATCGGTCAACTCTTTTTTTGTTTCTTCGGAATCAAGCTCCTCAACAGGCGTACCCATTTCAGCTACCAACGCCTCTAAAGCCTCCCCAAGTTTTGTGTTGATGGAGATTAGAAACCCGTCTGTAGTTTGTCCCCATGGCGCACCCACAATTATTACCTTTAGAACCTCCCTTACATATAAAGCCCCATCGAAATTCGTGGTGCCCCCCGGCTCTATCTTTAAACATCTCGACATTATCTCGTTCCGTTTAAACCACGATAAGTATTTGACCTGTACTTCAAACGAATCACCCTCTATCTCTATGACTCTCGTTTGTATATTTTCATCTACTTGGTACTTTCTTATATCGAAACTTTTTGCTTGGGGCTTTTTCTTTACTGTCGGCATTATTCCTCCTACGGATAAAACGGTTCGTTATCTTCTATTGTTATACTTAGCGTCCTAATCAAAATCTCCGCACTTGTCTGTAATGGGTTGTTGCCATCAATTTGTAACGGGGCTGCTGTAAGTATCGCCCCCGGTTTATTGTCAGTGGATGCGGGAACTGTAATAGTAATTGTGTCATTGCCATGAGTAGCATCCGCAAGTGGCCCACGAATAAACGATAAATCCATAGCAAATCCCGTCATTTGTGCGTTCGTACCGAAAGCTGAAGCGTCCGCCTGACCTATATATTCCGTAAATACGTTTCTTGTATGGCTACTAGCAGTGTGTGTAGCGTCTATCGCATCAGGTACTATAGTACACGTCATACTGTATTCTCTGCGACCCTCATGTATCTCTGAAGGCCCCCTCCGCCTGTTATCACCACGTTGCTCTATGTAATATCGAGATTCTAAGTTATTGTTTATACTTAAACTAAAGTCTCTTATTCTGGCAATCACAACCCCGAACATTGTTATTGTCCCCTGAGAGAAATAATAAGGTTCAGTGTTCGGGTATGACTCAGCAACTGTCGTACCTGTAGGTCGCCCAACTCTATTGAGGTCTGTGTTCATAAGCATATACCCCGGCAAACTTACCCCAGCAGCCCCTGACCCCAAGTCACCTTCCGCTATATTATGCTGCATCCCCATAAAGGGAACTGAATCCCATGACATGGTAAGTACTCCGCCTTCTTCAGCAGCTAAAGTAGCCGTCCCCACCATGCCCCCATAGTATCTACGCTTTAAAGTGTTTGCGGCAGTACCAGAACTATCAGCAAAAGTTGCTTCCCAACAAACGGTATCTAATTCAGTACTTTCTGTTATTGAGTGTGTAAATTTAGTGCCCGTTCCCGCTTCTCCCGCAGCAAGTATTTGGGCTAAGTCTCCTCCAGCCGAATGGTCAAATCTAAGCGGGGAGTTAAGCTGTAGATAATCATGTGACCCACTAACCCGAGTTGTGATTAACTTCATCTCTCTATTTGGCGAATCTCCAACTACAACGGTAATGTTATTGTCAAATGATGTGGTGTTAGCTCTAATGTAATAGTCTCCCTTTTTCGCCAAAAAATCCCCTGCGGCAGTCACCGCCCCGTCAGTTCCATCTTTCGTGGCGGAGCTATCTACCTTACCTATAGGGAAACGTAAAGGCCATCCATTTAAAACAGCGAAACTTGAAATGCTCCCCTCTAAAGATTGCGCCCCTCTATAAGCATGCGTATAAGAACGTTTCTCACCAGTTCCTAGGAAATATGAGGGGTTTATTGCATTTGAAGGTTCCGGTAGATTGACAGTATCGTAAACGCCGGGCAGGTAAGTATTCGCCCTAAAATGATTTGCTGCAACTGGATATGCCTCAACTTGTATTACATCTTGGTCAGCAGCATGATAGAAACCTAACGGGGCATCCAGATACATTATCGTGCTTGTGCCTGTGCCTGACACATTTTCCACACGCCTAATTTCACACATTCGGGCGGCTGTTGTAAAAGATGACGCAGTATGATCTCCGATCATAATAAAATCACCGACAGTAGCATTAGTATTTGCTTTAACGTTAATACTAGTATCGCCCGCATTCGCAGCTACTTGAAGTTCCTGATTGTATGGGCTTGAAGAGGCAATAGCCGACCCTTGAAGTAGCACAGGATCAGCGTACCCACCGGGCGCAGCTTCTGGGCCAAATGTAAGCTGGGTTTGATCCGAACGATATAATGCCATATTATTACCTCTCCGTGAAAGTGTTCACCTTATATTATTATACTGATTTTAAGTGGTTTCTAAAAGAACCCCGTTGTTAACTAATTGAATCTGTACACTAGCAACCCAAATATTTGCCTGTTCTTGAGATTGTTCACTGTAACTCAAAAATTGTATCCTCTGAAAGTTAGTCATTTCATGCATTCTAGCATGGCAAATCCTTCTAATCTCCCGCACTAAATTATACAAGTTTAACCGACTTTGTTTGGTGTAAACTTCTAAATCTACGTTATATTGCCTGTTTCCATATTTCCAGTTACCTATGGGCATTTCTGAAAATGCGGGATTACCAGAACGCCCTATAACATGATCTGCTTGATTTAGGTCTACGCGTAAACTTTGTGTAGCCGTTCCACTGTTATTCACCTCTACAACTCGTGGCTCAGTAACATTACTACTGTTCCATTGAGAGCGAAGTTCCGTTAGCGTATCTGTAATAGCAACTGGTTCATTAGGCATTAAAATACCTCAAATGCACGTAACATCTCCAAGGTATCATCAACTTCCTTTTGATACTGATCTACCCGCTGGGTCATTCCAACTCTATCGGCTCCCCCAACTAGAACTTCACCGAAATCTGAATTACGAAGAATATCTATAGAAGCCATTTTCTTGGTTATTTCGGTAACCATTCCGCCCTCCCTGAAATCCTCATTAACATTACTGCCGTAAATATAACTTACCCTAACTGGGGTTACAAACTCACCGCCACCAAAACGAACGGTAGGGGAGTTCAAGGATTGGAACCTAGCAGGTAAATAAAAGAACCTAGAAAAATGAATCATATTGGTGTCAGGTACGTAAAAATAATCTGCGTTCCTCCCCAGACTTTTTTCTTCATAGGAAGAACCATCCCACACCTCTAAACTAAGTATCTTTGTCGCAGTTTTTCTATCTAACTTAAACCCAAATATATTAAAATTATGTTCTTCATTTAATACTATATTAGGTCTCCACGATTTACGAGTTCGGTAATCTATTTGAGATTGCGCTGCTTGTATGTATCTTTCTACCGTATCCTTTGATGGGACTGTATTCTCTGTAAAATCAGTTCCCGCTGTCGTTACTCCAGTAGATGCGTTGTAACCACTTAAAACATTACCTAATTGCAGGAAATCAAATACATCTTTTGTACTACAGTACGCAGCCCGTGGGCGCACTTCTATAGATTTAAACGTAGGAACAGTAGTTACCGCCCCACCCTCCGCAGGACTGCACCTAATCCAGTACGCTGACTTAGAGTCAACAGTTTGCTTCACCCAGCCGGGCAGAAGATTGTCTAGGAAAATTTCTCCCCCATCTTTATCGAAACCATAAGCTGACCCATCATCAGTAAGTCGATCATACGTCGGTTGAAAAATTACCCACTCAGTCCCCGTATATGAATATTGCCATATTAATCTGCCCACACTCCCCGCTGTTTGCATTGAAAATAATGCCATATCAAACTTTTCGTCGTGCCCTAGATACAAATAGTGATCGCCACTATTTAAAGCATCCAATGTAGCAGAGGAGTCGAACCGACGAGTTCTCGCTTCTTGGGTGCGGTTAATATAAGAAGTCCCATCATAATCGAGAACATATGTGAATGATTGGCTTGCAGAAGTTGCCATTAGGACTCCTTGTCAGTATCCTCCGATACTTCAGTGGCTTCAGGGTTTTCCTTACCACGTAAATACATGGCTACCCCGTTTAGGTTTTGAATCTGCTGTGCTAATTGCTGTCTCTGCCCATCTAAATCTTGCAATTGTTTTATCAGGTCTTCTATTTGACTTGTTACTACACTTAAATCTGAGCTAATATCTATCTCTGCCATTACTATCCCCCTTGAGAATTAATTCTTTACTTGTGTTATTATACTCATATACTTGGTAAAGTCAACTAAGGAACAAACGTTCCATTTTTACGTTTGTCTTGGATTCCTTTATGCGTTCCCCCGATCTTACCGACAACTGCCTCAAGGTTCCCGATCCACGGCACATCTTCATGTAAGGGCTTTACCTCTCGTCCAGTTAGTCGCCTCAGTGTATTCAACTGGCTGACAGCGTTTAAAACATCCCCTTGTCCTACTCCCGGCAATAACGCAGCCACTCGATGCTCTAATATTTCCAGATAGCTAGCTGCTTGATGCGTATCTACATTTTCTGTGTCGAAGTCCGTTGCCTCTACAAGTTCCTTCTTTATCTTCGACCACTCGATCAGTTCCTCTACCCTATGCCTCGCTTCTATCTTCATACTCTGACGGGAGTATAAAAGCTGATCCATATGGACTTCCGCATCCATGATGTCGAGTTCATCAGTTAGTTTAGCCATGTCTCGTTGGAGTCTCTTAATAGCAATCTCATTAGTACGATAACCGAAAGACAGAAAAACTAACGACTCATAGAAGGATGACTGCTCTCGTATTGCTTGCCAGTATTTAGATGCGTTTGTCGGAAATTTCTGATCATTAAGAACAGAGAAGCGCATTTCAGTAGGAGTGCGGAACCCTTGTCGTTTATGAACTGCCTCAATCATTTCTGCGTCTAGAGCATCAATAATCTGTCTATGTTCAGGAGTAATTAGAGGATTTTCATCTGTAATGATAATCCTAGATTTTAACTTGTCTATGTCTGTCATGGTAACGTCATCGCCTTTGCTCTTAGATCAGGGTGGGCTGGCTTGTCGCTTGAATAGCCAGAGGGTTCCTCATTCCCATGCGGGAGACCCGTATCTTGTGATGAAGCTACGGCTGCGTCATATATAGCCTGAGCCTGATCTCTAGTAATTATTGTTAAACTGTTCGTTGAAATCCATGCCCTTACAGCAGATGAATCTTCAAACTCAATTAAATCTGCTGCTCGTTGAAACGGATTAACTCCATTATCACGATCAGCGTGGGTTATTCCAGAAATTGTACCTCGTGTGTATATCATGCCCATTACCACGTTGCCTCCACGGATGTGCTCAACTTAGTAAATGGTTCAGGGAATTGATAAGAACCAGTTCCCTGATAGCTTTTACCGCCTTGAATTACTGCTCCTTGAGTACCAGTATTCCCTTGACTTCCTGCGGTAGCATTCATGTTCATTCTTCCGTCACTCTCAGGATTATTGGTGTCTGATGCCCAAGACGTACCATTCCAATAGTTACAAGCTTGATAAACAACGTGTGGTATAGGACTACCATACGAAGATTTGTAATCTATCCCTCCAGTTATCCATGCGGCAGAGGTGCCGTCACCCCATGCGCTAACATATCGAGCTTGTATTGAACTAGCGGAACCACTTGACCAAGTAGTCCCATCAAGTGTTTGGCTAGCATTAGTTTCATCTGATGTTCCATAACTATAGCCTGAGTATATCATACAGTCAGTAGTGCTTCCAACAGTTCCACCGCCTGTAAAGATGGTGCCAACGTCGCTACCATCAGACCATGATGAGCCGTTCCATAGTTGATTAGTTGCGTCTGTACCCCATCCAGAACTAGGGTTTCCTATGTTGCCGCAAGGATGTATAAAGTTTGCGTCAGTTGTTCCGCTCCCCATATTTGCTTGCCCTCTAATCATAGACGTTGAATCAGACCAAGAAGACCCGTTATATGTCTCACATCTTGATGTGTATTCAGTAACGCCAGAAGTTGCATCCCATCCTCCAGCATACAACGCTGCTGTGGCAGTTCCTGACATTCGGATGCTGCTGATTATCGCTTCTATATTTCCGCCATCACTCCAAGATGTTCCATTGTATTCCCTAGTAGTATTCTCATTCCCGCTGTCGGAGGTGCCGCCAACTATAATAAATGATGCTACAGTTCCTATTCCGCCCTGTCCTTCTCTGTAAGCCTGTGCTCCGCCACTAGTCCAAGTTACTCCAGAGTACGGTATAACGCCAGTGAACTCTTTTCCGTTGAACGCTTGAATGTTGGCATCCGTCTTGCCATTGATCGTCTCAATGTCTAGAATTGCTATTGTGTTTACTTTTTCTACTGCGTTAGCCATTATGCATGCTCAATTACATCTAATGATGGGTTGAAGAAAACAGAATTAGCTGTAACTGCCCAACCTAGTACCTGAACATAATCACCATCATCCGAAGGAGCAGTTTGTGTGGGTGGCCCTTCAGTTTCTGGTGCATAAATTTTTCCAGCTACTGTATATGCTGGGAATGTTCCGTTATCCCCTAAGAAACCGAACAATAAGAATAAGCCTGTAGCTTCTGACGAAACGTCTATATCCTCAGCAGCCATAGCCACAACCGGCATTTCCGCAGTAGTATCGGCATCTGCCTTCCACATCTTGCTGTCACTAGCCTTAAAATATGCAACATCTCCTCTGTTCATATCTTCCCCCGTTTCAAATTGAGAGGTAATTCCTGAGACAGTTTCATCTGTTAAGGTGACCGATTCAATCGTTATTGGCGCAAGCGCATTGATGGTAGTTAGATCAGTAGCATCATTGATTCCCAGAGTAAGAGTTCTTGTCCCGGCAGTAGCGATGTTGACGGCTTGATCTACATTGTCATTACCAACACTGAGCGCACCGCCAGAGGAGTTGATCTGTATAGCACCTGAAGCATCTAAATCTATGGATGCAGTGTTGGTTGTAGATACAGCACGGGCATCACTGATACCAATGATCGTACTGCCGCCTTCATTTATATTGACCCCGCCTGTACCGTTGAGGGTTAATGCACCTGCTGCCGTTGACCACGTTGCTGCTGCTGCGGATGTGAGAGTTAATGCACCAGCACTTGTAGTCCATGACGATGCCCCACCTGCTGTGATCGTGATGGGATTACCAGCGAGCGTGGCTCCGGTCGTTCCGTCGTGAGTGATGGTGAAATCATTACCAGCACCCATGTTGAATACAGCAGAGTCTGATGTCAGAGACAGGTCATCACCAACAGTTACATCTGTAGAAAATGCTCCACTTGTACCAGCTATGGTCGAAGTGGAATTTGCTCCTATAGGTGTGCCGTCAATAGCACCACCATCAATGTCGATTGCATCTAAAGCAGCACTTTCAATAAAATGCGCCCTAGTCATTTTCCTAAAAGTACCACCAGCAGCATCATCAATAAGAATTAGATCGGCATCAGCTACCGTTGTAGTAGCAGAAATTCCTGTAAGAAATGTTGAAGCTAGTTTAGCTGCTGTTACAGTGGCATCCGAAGGGGTTCCTATAGCCATGGTATCCCCTAACAAAATTCCAAAGAAGTCTGCGCCATCGGCGGGGGCAGCAGTAAAGGTTATAGCACTACCGGATACAGTATATGCGGATACAGGTTCCTGTAAAACACCACCAACTGAAATAAGTAAGGTAGTTTCTTTAGGGGGAGTTACAGCAACACTTCCAACTTCCAAGTCGAACTCCGTTGTACTTCCGTTAAAACTACCGGAAATATCATCTAGTTTTCTATAATCCCCAGAAAGGGGAGCGGTTCCAACATAACCCATATAAAAATCTCCTCTTTATATTATACTGTTTAGAACATCCTTGTTTCAGGGATAAATGTAACAGGTGGGTCTGGAATCTCATTACTGATGCCTCTCAACACAACAACGCTATCTGCCATCCAATTAAACGATCCGCTATTCGTATCGTAATCAAATCGGTTGATAGCTGCTGTTATCTTGCCTCGCTTGCCAATAAGGACAATTCCATCGTCGGTACTGCCTGAGTCCATCCCACCGAACAGCCCGTAAAACATTTTGTGACGGTCTGTCATTAGATAGTTCAATGCTGTACCAGCACCAGCATTAAAGTGATTAGAGGCTGAATTGTTACCTCTAGTCCAAATCAGTCCCATACCTTCAGCGTCAGAACTCGTAGCGTTATAAAAACTCGACCCAAATCCCGCCATAAACTGGACTTTGGAATACTGATTTCCTTCAGTTTCTCCATTAAATCCAATAGTTCCGAAGTGAGATGTAGAACTCCGGTCAAGTCTCGTATATGAAATCACTTCAAAGTGCTGATAGGTTGTCGGAATACTTGTGAAAGAAATTGGATTTTGTGTACCAGTTAATTCTTGCCTGTCTATTATGGTATTCGCGCCATCGCTGTCTGGAATCAGATAAGTTGAAAGCATTGAACCTGCAATGAAGTTGCTTCCTACTTCTGGCTTCAAGGTAAAAGAATCAATGCCACCTCCATTTCGCCATGTCCTTGCTTCCATGTATATATCGGACTTATCAGAGTCAGCATGAAATCCCGATAAGTTCAGAGCGGTACGATAATTTGACCCATCTGAATAATTAGGAATGAAATGAACAAACGCTCCAAACCCATTTGCTGTTGCCGTTGCAGCAGGAGCCTTTGCAAATCCATCGTCGTTGGAGTTGTTCGTAGCCGTAGTTGTACCAGTTCCATATGCTCGCTGTCGTTCATAGTTGGTTGCAGTAGTATCTGCGCTTCCCCCTCCAGTTCCATAATGCATCTCTAACGAATCGGAGTCATTACTCGCCCTGTCTGAGCGTAAGTTCCCGATGGATACAAGCCATCCATTTCCCTGAGTAATACTGCTCACATCAAAACTGCTTGAACTGCCTGTTAAAATTTCCTCGTCGATGTTGAAAGCCTCATCAACTACATTCAGCTCAAAGTAGGAATCAGCAGCCATGGTATTCCCCGCACTTGTGCTTATAGCGACACTTGTGACTGCTGAGGTATCAGCCCATCGACAGTACTTTAGCCACATTCCGTGGTCGTGATCGACACCACCCCATCCAATTACATTTTTATGGGTAGTGGTATTAAAGGCATCGACAATAAGGAACTCGCCTCCACTAAACTCATACGCCTCATCATCTCCTTTCCAAAGACCCACCCCTGATGAGTTGTTAGTATTTCTTGCTGCTGTTTGAGTAGAACCTGTCGCCTGTAAATTTTGGTTGTTGTAGTTACTCCCGCTGTCACCATTTAACTTCATATAGTAACCATCATCCGCAGAGCTATGTTTTATGTTACACCGAACTAATAAGTGTCTCGGTGTAAAGTCCAACATGGATGTGTCTACCGTCATAGTGATGCTATTAGTAGCACTATTTAGAAGTCCGTCAGAGTCCGTTGCAACGGTTGACGTACCTGTTTCAACACTTTCCTTAACTATGGTTACAGTTGGAATACCAAGCATTAACTAAACCTCAAATGTGGTGCTGCCACCTGCAACTATTAGTGTTCCTGACCCGCCCATTCTTGTTGCGCCAGAGTCATCAAGGATTACAAACGCAAGCACAGCCTTGAAGCTGTCTGCTACGTCATCCCATGTAAACTGCCCGTTGCTGTCCGTCGTCTTTATACCAGCACCGGAGTCACCATAGACTAGTTGCCACCCTGCGCCGACCGCTGTGCCATTCTCTTTTATTGTTCCTGTTATCGTTGCCATATACTCTCCTTACGGAATCCTGAAGCCCATCGTTACAAGCAGCCCTGCACCTGCTGTGCTGGAGCCGACTTGTGTACAATTGATTTGTATTAGATCGTTAGTTGCAATATTATCATTACTGGTGTCGATAACTGCTGCTGTAGCTGCGGAATCTGACCCTGTTTCGCTTGCATCTATTGTTATGTTCGTAGAAAGCATCTGAGTGGAAGCACCATTCTTAGATAGTTCAAACGTTGCGGTTGACCCCGCTGGTGCAGTAAATACTTCAGCATGAACTTCAACTAAGTCCATCCCATTTAACCCTGCGGGAACATGGAAGTAAGCAAGCCCGTCAGTTACCGTTAAGTCCGTTGCTTTTGCAACAGCCATGATCTGGACGTACCGGATTCCATAGTTAGAAGCTGCAAATAAATCAGGAGTTATTGCCCTCGCTGCATCAGTAGAAGTATTTATTTCTGCTGATGTAGCTAGTTCTACTTTCCCCGCCGCAGTTGTTGAAGCCGCATCTACGGTTATAACACCACTAGAAGCCGTTAAACCTGTACCTGCAAAGAGCGTAGCTAGTCGATCAACAGTTGTTTTTCTGTTAGCCCCTCCTGCACCATCGTCAATGATTAATAAGTCACCGCTTGCAATACCCGCTCCAATATCGGTCATACCGTCTATGTCTAAGCTGAACGCTGTACCAGACAGTCCAATACCGCCATTAGATGCAGCAGTATACGTTGTGTTCGTATCTGCGGTGCCTGAGAGTACGCCAGCAGAGGCAGTTATATTTGTCCCAGCAAGAAAAGAAGCAAGGTTATCTATAGTAATTTTATTTATAGGAGCACCGGATTCGCCTTCGTCCGTGAACGCTACGAAATCTCCACTAGCTATACTATCAGTTGCGACGGGTTTTAGTTGCCATTGGGTTAGTGCCATTTATAGCTCCTTTTAGTATATTATACTGCTTAGGATGGTTTTGTGTACTTATCTTTGACTGCTTTGACTGCTGCATACCAAGTCCCTGTCTTTGCATCTGCCCCAAATTTCCCATCATCTACATCGTGATATAACTGGTCGAGTTGATCGGGGATTGATTTATATCCATGTCCTGAGTGGACACTTGTTCTAAGTGATGCGTAATCTGCCGATTGCCCGCCATCTTCTATAAGTGCCTTTTGCACATCTTCCGCCGCCCTAGTAGTTGCCCAATCGTCAATGGTAGCTTCGTATTCGGAATCGCTTAGTGTCGAACTGACCCCATCTACCATTTTTGATAGTGATGAATACTGAGCCTTGAGAGCCGTAATATGTTCTGCTTTAGTCGCCATTTTTTATCTCCTTACGATAATCCATACATTCCAATGTCAACATACGCTATGTTTGCATCTTGGTCGCCAGCGTAGTTACAGGATACAAAACGGATTCCTGTTAGTGCTGCGTCATCTTTGACGTACCCTGCCGTTCTCATTGATTGCTGGTATTGCTGGAAATCAGATACATGAGCGTTGAAGTTCCCTGACTCACTAAGAAAGTATTTATAACTGTTGTCCGCTTGAGGTTTATATATAACCAACTCCCCACTGGCAGCAGAGTGCGCTTTATGCGTATCCCCGCCCATCGTTACACGGGCAAACTGAGTAGAGCTACTTGATGCCTCTCCAATATCTGAATCCCATGCATGTTCGTAGGAGGTGGTTCCATGACTATAATCGTAAGCATAGAGCCACTGCCCCCACACCGTACTTTGAATCGGTCGGTCATAACTACCAGCACTAGATGTGATGAATTGATAGCCACAGCTTCTTTCATCTGTAGTGCTTTTAAAGCCAGTAATGGTGAAAAAGATTTCGTCATAATCAGCATTTATTGTGAAATCTAATTGAGTTACAGGTGTGTTGTTGAAGTCAACTTTTTGCCTTGAAATTAATGTATAGCCCATTACTTCACTCCAAACATTTTAATTACGCCAGACTCTATATTGCAACTTTCAAACCTAAACCTGATTCGGGTGATCGCAGATGTCTCTCCGCTTCCCGCAGATGAGGCAGCAGTACCGATCATTCCAGACCTATTATGGTCACGAGCATAATCTTCTTCTCTTGCGATACACCTACTAATATACTGCTTTAGGAAATCTGTGCTAGCAGGAGCATATAAAGCCAATACCCCCGACAGGGCTTCGTAACTATCTGACCCTACGGTTCCAGTTAAATTTATATATGCCTGATCTGCATTTTGTTGATCGTCAGTAGCGTTCTGTTCACTATCATCTGATACGTTCCCTTCTTTATGCCATGCGTTATGCGCTGTAGAAGTTACATACATATTCCAATTCTCATTCTCGTCTGTGTCTACTTGGAATTGCCAATCAACACCATCGTTGACTGGTACGAGGTTATAGAAATGAAATTGATATTCGTCATAGGTAGAGTCTATGCCAGAAGTAATCTCAAGGGCAGTACTATTCGATCCTGTATGTGTGGAAATTAGGGAAAGAGTCATTATGCCAACGCCATCCCGAAACACCGAATTGTTCCGTCAAACGTCCCGCCGCTCATCGTAAAGTCAATCTGAGATATCGCATCGTTACCGTTGCTTCCGTCGTGGACTATGATGCCCTGATTTATCGTGAAAACGTTATAGTCGTCTTCGCTGTGGTGACTTGTCCTAGAGTACCACTGTTTACCATGCTGCAAAGGCGTGTTATTCAACCCATAAATATACAAATAACCGGAAAGAGATTCCGTTGCCACACTACCTAACCCCGCAGCCAGATTAGCTTCTTTAGTTGAAGCGTTCAATAGGACATCGTGAGAATCATCGTATGCCCAAGATGTATCATCAGTCCCCGTTTCATTGTGCTTTATCTCCACGAAATTTGCCCACTGGTGATCGTCCGACACATTTGATGCGAACCGGAACTGAACATCGTTGTTATCAGAGTGGATATTAATGAATTGGAACAAATGAGCCATGTAGCTACTCCCACCTAGAGAATCAAACGATACGGTTGATTCATCGGTAAACGTCTGGGCTTCGATAAGTACACGAGCGTCAGTTACAAGGCTCACATCCTGATTATTAACTTTCTGCCCGTCGGCAAAAGTAATCGAATCTAATTTAGATATATCGGCTACGGCTACATTATTTATCTTGTCTATATCTGGCATTATGCAAGTAATACCTCAGTTGTGTTGAAGTTAAAGTATATCATATCCGCATGGAGAGCGACACCAATTTTTTGTACGGTATCACCACTACCTGATGGGGCTGTGGCTACAACCGCTCCGGTTGCTGCTGCACTTACAAATACATCTGCTCCTACCGTACTAAAAGTGGGGAAAGCTGAAGTATCGTGCATGATTCCCTGAACTAAAACATCGACTGCATTTGTATCCGAACCCGCACTAACACATATACCAATCGCTGGCATAGTGGTTACTTGATTAGCGTCAGCTTTTAATACTTTGCCACCAGTTCCCATATAAACAACATCGCCAATAGCCAGTGTTGCTCCTGCTATAAACGAGAACACAATCCCTGTTGCAGCGTCATCGGCAGGTTCTTCATCTCCGAAGTCAATCTTCCCCGCTTCACCTAAGTTAATGACCGTATCATCAGCCATCGTAAGATTTCCTCCTGCGATTGTCAGAGTATTAGCAGCATGGGTAATAGTTACATCACCGTTATTAAAATTGATGACTGAGGCACTTGCAAGGAAAAGGTCTGACCACATCAAGCTACCAGTACCCAGCGCAACTCCATCACTGGTTACAGGGGATAAAGCGTTCTGTACTAGTTCTACTTCATTTACTCCTTCTACCCGAAGGATAATTTTGTTATCTGTAGTCGCAAAATCAACAAGGTTATCTGCATCTCTACCCACTTTAAGGCTAGCATTATACGCAGACGTTATGCCTGTTTGAGCCGCATCTACGTTAAGTGTATTTGTGGAAAGGGTTACACCCGTACCCGCTGATAAAGCAGTTTTAGACAAAGCTATAGCAGCATCCGAAGCTATATCGGCATTAGCTATAATTCCATCTGTAATATCATCGGCGGTTAATACAGCAGCCGTTGGTGCTTGCCCAACATATCCCATTGATTACTCCTTATACTAACTAATTGCATCTACAAGAGACACCCAAACATCTAATGAACTAGCAGCACTTGATTGGAACCATATTCGATCACTACTTTGTATTACGAAACGGCTCGCTCCGTCAATTAGTTCCACTGACGACCCAGTAGGAATAGAGATATCCTTTACAATGTAAATATTTGCACTACCATTATGTATATAACAACTAGCTGTGATCGCAGAAGATGTAACGTTAGCCATGCGGATACTAATTACAGCATCGTCACTATTAGCAACACCCGACCCTAAGCCTACGGCATTAGTTCCTACCTGTGATAATGTTTGTCTTTCAAAATCTTGTGCCATCTAATTTAATCTCCTATAGGTTATTATACTCATTATAAAGCTATCGCCATTGCTATGGAAAACCCTGCGGTAACTGACGACCCGGTACTACTATCTACATAAGCTTTTACTGATTGTTGCGTGGGGATTAAGGTCGCTGAGTTAGATGACATATTGTCTTCATCAACAAATGCTGTAGCTGTAATCGTACCATCCGAAAGGCTACCAAACGTCATAGTTCCTGACGCTGTTACCCCTGCACTGGAAAGTAATCCTGAAGAAGGATTATAAGTTAAATCACTATCAGACTCCAACCCTATATTACCACCGTCCGTATCTCCCCCTGACGTAAAGATAAGAGCATTGGTTTCGTTAGTGGCATCATTGTCGGAAATGGTTACGGTGGTTGCTACCGTTGCGGTACCTGCTGTAAAGTTAGCCGCTGTACCCGTTATATTGGTCATGACACCTGATGCTGGCGTACCAAGAGCGGGAGTAGTCATCGTGGGAGCAGTTAATGTCTTATTTGTTAAAGTTTGTGATCCTGTGAGTGTTGCAACCGTACTGTCAATAGCAACGGTTACGGTATTAGTATTACCGGTAGTATCAATACCTGTACCGCCAGCAATGTCAAGAACCTCTGAGTCAAGGTCGATACTTAACGCTCCCCCGGAATCCCCTTGGAAATCAAGGTCTGATGCGGTGGCAACTCCGTCAATATATGCTTTCACTGATTGCTGCGTAGGAATTAAGGTGGCAGAGTTTGATGCCATATCATCTTCATCCACCCATGCCGTTACAGTTACTGAGCCATCCGACAAGCTTCCAAATGTTACCGTATCTGAAGCTGTAACACCTGTCGCAGTGAGGAGTCCCGTTGATGGATTGTAGTGGAAGTCCCCATCTGATTCTAACCCCACATTACCGGTCGCAGACTCATCTTCAATAAATGGAATTAGATTATTTTCATTTGTGCTTTCATTATCAGCAACAGTAACATGGGTAGCATTGGTTGCTGTTCCCGCCGTCAAGTTAGATGCTGTACCAGTTACATTAGTCATCACACCGCTGGCTGGAGTACCAAGAGCGGGGGTTACTAGGGTTGGGGATGTTGCAAAAACAGCAGCCCCTGACCCTGTTTCGTCAGTCACCGCAGTAGCAAGTTGGGCTGATGAAAATGACCCTAATACTGCTGCGTTGCCTACAGAGGTTACATGACCTGTGAGGTTTGCGTTAGTCGTTACAGTGTCGGCATTACCAGTCACATCTCCTGTAAGAGGCCCTGCAAAAGCGTCGGAAGTTACAGTTCCGTCGAAGAACGCATCTTTGAACTCAAGGGAAGCAGTCCCAAGATCAAGACCAGCGTTACCTGTCGGGTGTAATGAAGTTGCATCTAAGGTTAGCTCCGTGGTGTTGTTTATCTTGAAATCAATTTCATTGTTTGTACCGAAATCAATCGCAGTTTCTGAATCTTCACCTATGATTAAGTCAGTGGCATAAATAGAGGTTATTGTCGTCTGAGCGGGGGTTATCGCTATATCGTTAGCATTTGCGGTAATGCCGTCCCCACCTATTACGTTTAATACAGAAGATGTAGCTGTCATGCCAGTACCGGCAAATAAGGTAGCTAGATCGTGAACAGCTTCTTTCTTTGTGGCGTTACTGTCATTAGCATCTATGAAAGCAATACTATCCCCATCCGCCACTGCTCCAGCGGATAAGTCGTTCATGTTCAGCGCAACTGTCGCTGCCGCTGATTCGCTACCACTATTAGCAACGGTTGTTCCACCGTTAGTGGCGTTTGCTAATGTCGCAATATAGTTTCCTGTGGTATGGGTACCTAAAGTAATTAGATTATTGAGAGTTGTTGCACCGGTACCGCCTTGGGCAACCGCTACGGTAGTTCCCTCCCAAACACCAGTATCTATTGTGCCCACTGTTGTTATCTGTGATTGAACAGCATCCACACTAAGAGAGTGGGCTATACCTTCCCCAGTCGTTGCTCCGCTTGAAGTAAGCCCCGTTCCCGCAGTAACTGTCGCAACATAATCACCTTGAGTGTGGGTGGTAAGAGTAATAAGATTATTTAGAGACGTTGCTCCGGTACCACCTTGAGCTACTGCAATTGTAGCCCCCAACCATGTACCACCATCAATATTATTAGCAAATGTAACGTCGCCATCAGTATCGAGCGTTATAGCTTTAGTGTCGTTCTGTGCAAATATAATATTATGGTCGCCCACAGAGTTTATAACTAAATCGCCGTCAGCCGAGCCAGAGACCATATCGTTCGTTGCATTTGCTAACCCAATTTGCGCTGAGTTTTCATCATTCAACAAATCTAGACGGGGTTCAATATCTGCACTCGCACC
>VTLG01000028.1_pt1 | contig 55618 bp, 47 predicted proteins | sample 4694571 | NCBI WGS metagenome assembly VTLG01 (sample SAMN12604809, study PRJNA352737) | marine metagenome | biome: ENVO:00000447; feature: ENVO:00000209|ENVO:00000569|ENVO:01000036; material: ENVO:00002151; isolation source: viral sequences binned using virsorter ... | reverse complement strand
TCTTAGGACTTAAATTGACTGATGATCAGATTGATGAGGTTGCAAGTGAGTTAAGATATAGAATGACATTTGATTCACTCTTTCAACAGACTGATCATATGGTTTATGAGGTGGTTGATGAGTATGATCCAGAATTACCTCATTATGGTGAGATACAACCTGAACCAGGACGTGAGGCATTATTAACTCAGATGGAAAAGAATAGGAAGCAATTTGAAATGGTTGATTTAGTATCTCCATCATGGACTATTCAAGTACCAAGGAGAAAGAAATGATTGAAGACATTTCTAATTGGGAGAAAGAATATCCTACTATGGAAGGAGTTAAATTATCCAAAAGAGAGAAAGAAATTCTTGATGGAGATCAATTGAAGTCGCACGAAGGAATGGTCTTTGGTAGAATGTATGCAGACTGGAAGAGGAGAAAGGGATATGAATGAAATCCTTCAAGGAAAGGTAAAGACTGTTTATGATGTTCCTGATGATGCAACTAAGGTACTGATTAAATTTCATGATAAGGTTACTGCTGGTAATGGTAGATCAGTAGATTTTCCAGAAGAGAAGGGAAAAGTATGCTGTCTTATTTCAGAACTTCTTTTTGAAAAGTTGGAGAAGGGAGGTATTAAAACACATTATGTTGGGTGTCCATCTCCTGACACTCTTTTATGTAAGAAGTTGAAAATTGTTCCAATAGAAGTTATAGTTAGAAATATTTGTGCTGGTTCCATAGTTAGACAGACAACACTAGAAGAGGGTGATAATATACCTAATTCATTAGTTGAGTGGTATTTGAAGGATGATGAGAAAGATGATCCGTTACTTACAACAGATCGTATTATGTTAATGGGATATGGACCTCTGATGCTACAAGAGATGGGAACAGTAGCAAGAGAAGTTAATTATATACTTAAAAATATCTTTAGGGATATTGGACTTACACTTGTTGATTTTAAATTGGAGTTTGGATACGATGCTCACGGCGATTTATTCCTGGCTGATGAACTATCACCTGACAACATGCGACTCTGGAAAAAAGGAACCAAAGAAAGGTTTGATAAGGACTTATTTAGAAAGGATGAGGGGGATATAGTGCAAGCATACAAATATATACTACAACACCTAAGATAATTAGCATGAACGATCCAGACGACAATCCGTTTTGGGGTGAACCCACTCCCACTGATCTTTGGGATGATATGCATAAACTTAATTCTCTTTATGAAGAATTGTGTTGGGATCATAGGGACTATCTTGAATTTGCAATAGAAGGTAATAAAATAGTGATACGAAACAAATCTAGAGAGGGTAGGTGAATGCACGGAAATTTAGAACCCGAAGAAAGGGTTTTTCCTAATGATGATCCATATCAAGGTGGAGATGTATATCCAGCAACAGGATCTATGACTAAATTAATGGGTGATATTGCAAAAGCATTTCATGAATCTAAGTGGGATCCTGATGCTACATTCGAAGTTCAGCAAGCAGGAACTTGGAAAAAAGATAGATTCATTGTAATTAAGAATCGCTCTATATAATACTGAATCGAGGAGATTTAAATGGCAACTATTACTTTACGCTCAGATGGTAACGAAGAAACTTTTGAGTGTCCTAGTGACGAATATATTCTAGATGCTTTGGAAGAAGCAGGTCTAGATCACCCATCTTCATGTCGTGCTGGTGCATGTTCATCATGTGCTATGAAGTTAGTATCAGGTACTGTTGATCAGTCTGAACAATCATTCCTTGATGATGATCAGATGGAAGATGGATTTGTTCTTACTTGTGTTGCTTATCCTACATCTGATGTTACTTTATTAGCAGAACAAGAAGAAAATCTTTAATGGCAGAAATTGATTGGAGAGAAGAATATAAAGGGTACACTTCTAGTAAGTATGAATTAGATCTGCTTGAGAATGGTCCCAAGAGTCTTTCTCAATCGTGGTATCTTGGTGCATTACATAATAAATGGAAAAAGATGAAGGGTATTAAAGATCCTGAACCTCCAAATTGCCAATCATCATTAAAGGAATGGGAGGAGAGTATTAAAAAATATAATCCTCCTGAAGCAGGTGGACCAGGTAGTCCACTAACACAATCGGGATCAGAAGGACCTACAGGTGGTCCATTAATGTCTTCTAAATAGTCCACTAATTTATTCTCAAAAATGAAAAAACAAGAAATGATAGAAACCCTTCAATCTAGGGGTCAGGAATTAACTAAAGAACTTACTGAATTACAGCAGCAGGTTACTTTAAAAAGGGAGCAGTTGCTTCGAATTGAAGGAGCACTTGAAGCACTTGGAGCATTAGAACCTGATGATCCAGGATCGCTTTCAGTTGACCTTCCTGGAGATGAAAATACTGAGGGAGCCGAAGAGTGATAAATAAAAGGAGACTTATATAAGTCTCCTTTTTGGTACATACCGCTCATAATAAATGGCAACCCCTTATAGGCTAAAGAGATCTGCTGTCACTGGAAAGAGCCCGACTCTTGCAGATCTAGAGAAAGGCGAATTAGCATTAAATTTTTACGACGGCAACTTATATGCAGAGAGGGATAGTAATGGGGATGTTCTGGGTAGTATTGGTATAGGTACAACAGTTGCTAACTTAACTCCTTGGAATGAATTAACTGGAAAGGATGAAATTCAATATAGTGGTATTGTAAGTGCTGCGACGTATCATGGAGATCAGATTATAGGAACCCCTACTGGTGGATCATTTAGAGCAGGAGCTTATGAACCCGATAAATTGGACAAAACAAAAGATTCGATAGACGAGTTAAATTATATTTTAGGTAAATTAGTACCAGGACAACCAGATGATATTGATGGAGTAGCTCTTGATTTAACTAATGATACAGAGTATTATCTCTGCGCTGGATTTACTCCAACAAATAATACTGGTGGTGCTGCACCAAATCAAACTGGTTCTACATCTTATGTTAGGAATACTACAAGTCAAGTAACTAGTGATTGGTTAACAGAATATGGACCAGGAGATTCTGGAACTGTTAATGGATATGTAAATGCTGTTGGTGTTGGAACTACAACTTTAAATGTATCTTTTGGATTATATGCAGTTAAGTCTGATAATGGAACTTATGATGCAATACAGATTGCAAACGATAAAGATGCTGCTGATTCTACTAGAAATGTAGGAATAACATCACTTTTTTATGAGGTTTTTGATGTAAGATTATTGAATGCTGCATCTCCTGATGGATATAATAAGGCACATATTACACATGCTGGTAAGACAACTGGATCAACGTATTGGTATGAAGATCCAAGCACGGTAGGTGCTCCTGATATGACATTTGGCACAGTTTCAACGCCAGATCCATCATCACATAATGTAGCATATTCATCTGGTGTTCCACATTATACAAATAATTCTGCAAATACATTCAGTTATGTTATAACAGTCACCAATTGTACTGGTGACATGTATTATAGTAATCATAATAGGTTACTTTGGGGTGAGGGTGCTACTACTGGATTTACTAGACCCGATCAATATAAACTTTTTAATGAGGTCTATGTTTCTGGTACACAAGGAACCCATCCACCACAAAGAAATTTTGGAGTAGGAACAGGAGCAACTGTTACAGCATCTCATACTCCAAATAATGTTCATGCAACTATTACTTCTAATCATTTTCATAGATGGGATTGTTGGACTCCATATGGAAATGATCAAAATGAAAGATCAACATTAAGTGATGCAGTTAATATTATGGGTACTAGTGCAGACTATACCAATAATGTTGATGAAGATTCAATTGAATGTACTGTTGGTAGTTTGAGTGGTGGTTCTGCCACAAGAGTTAATGCAGGAGCAACCGGAGATACTCCAGCTCATGATGATAGTGCTTGGAATGCTAGTGCAACTCCAGCAGCATATGAAGCAATCGTGAGAGGTGGAGATTTACGTCATGACTTAATAAATTATTCTACAGGATATCTTCCTGTTGGTCCAAATTTTTCTGGAAGATCTTCTAGTGATGCACAATATTTCCAATGTAAGTTTGAGGTATCTGCTATTTCAGAATTTCGAATTTCTTATACTGGATCTTGCGCGGGATGTTGGGTGCAAATGCCTGATAATTCTGCTTGGCAAACTTCATTATCAGGAAAGAATGGTTGGGCAGATATGTTCCAAGCATATAGAGGAGCAGGTGTTCCAACAACTGCAGAACCAGGGTGTTCTTCTGGTGGTTTAATGGATAATAATGGCGGCACATTTACTTGTGTATTTGGAACAGAATCATCTTCTAATGATTCGAATAATAGAATCTTAATTAGATTTAAGTTGACTAATGGACAGTCAATTAGCGATATATCATTCTCGGATACATAAGATAAGGAGAGGTAAGTAAGTGCCAGCATCAACCGAACAAAAGGTAGACTTTCTATTAAAGAAGATTGGTTATACAGCATCCAAGTCAGGTCTTGCTGAGGATTCTTCTTTAAGTGGCACCAAGAAAGCTCCATTTGCGGAATCAATTCCATCACCTATTGCGATCCCAAGTACTAATATTTGGGCAGATAGTACATCAATTCCAGCAACTCCTCCAGGATCTGATAGTTCTATTGTAAAAGGATATCGGACTGCTACTGCTCTACGTCTGACAGTAGATAGTACGGTTTCTGGTAGCCGTGCTTTTATTGCGTATACGACATATAATAATACTTCAACTCCTATCCTTGGTGACTGGATTGATACACAATTTGGTTCTGATTATATTGTAAAAGTTTATAAAGGTGATCCAAACTCTGGTGGTACTCAATTATCTGCTGCTGGTGCTGGATCAAATGATACTTGGTTCTTTGATTATGCTTCTGGTATTCTGAATTTTAATGGAACACAGATACCAAGTGGTGTAACAGATACTAATATCTACCTTATTGGTTACAGATATATTGGTGATAAGGGTGCAAAACCACCTGGTGGTATAGGTACTTTTCATAATCTTTATGTAGCTGGTGTTTCTACATTTGTTGGTGTAGGTACTTTTAATTCACATCTTTATGTTGGTGGTAATTTAGAAGTTAAAGGAACCACTAAGTTTGAAGGTGGTACATTAACATTTGGTGATTCTGATACAGATAATGTTGTATTTGGTGCTGATGTAGATTCAAATATTATTCCTGATGATGATAGTACATATGATCTAGGTTCAACTGGTCAAAGGTGGAAAAAACTTTGGGTAGATGAGATTAGTATAGGTGGAACGTTTAGAGTTGGTCAAGATATTGAGACTAGACATTTATTAGTAACGGGTATATCTACCTTCCAAGATGATGCAACTTTTGAGGGTGCTACATCAGGTAGAAATGTTGTATGGGATAAGTCTGAAGATTCTTTAGAATTTGCTGATAATGCAAAGGCAGTATTTGGTAGTAGTGAAAGTTTAGAAATATTCCACGATTCTAGTGATTCATACATTAAGGATGTTGGTACAGGCAGTCTTAATCTTACATCAAATGGTAGAGGATTCTTATTTACTAAGGGTGGTAGTGAGCAGATAGCAAATCTTCTTACTGATTCTGCTGTAGAATTATTTTGGAATGGTATTAAAAGAGTATCTACATCTGGTATTGGAGTTACAATTTATGATCAGTTAGATACAACTAATTTAAATGTATCTGGTGTTTCTACTTTTTCCAATTTTGTAGATATTAATAGTGACTTAGATGTAGATGGTAAGACTGATTTAGATGACCTAAGTGTAGCAGGTGTATCTACATTCAGTGAGGATGTACGATTTAGTGGTGCTGCAGCTGATGCTTTCTGGGATAGGAGTCAGAGTTCATTAGAATTTGCTGATGATTCCTTTGCTGTATTTGGTGATGGAAGGGATATGCGCGTGTACCACTCAGGTGGTCATAGTTATATTGCGAATGATACAGGTAATTTAAAACTTACAGCAGATTCAATACTTCTTAGAAACAATGCTGATAGTGCAGACCTTGCTTCATTTACTGCTGGTGGTTCAGTATCCTTATATCATAATAATGCATTAAAACTGATTACGACTGGAATTGGTGTTTCTATTTTAAATGGTGTTGGTAATACTGCGACACTTGCTGCACCTGCAAATTTTGTTATTGATCCAGATACTGTAGGAGATGATACTGGATCTGTTAGGATTAGAGGTGATCTTTATGTAGATGGTGCTCAGTTTATTGTTAGTTCTAGTGTCATTCAATTAGATGATCATGTTGTTGGTATTGCAACAACATCAGGAACTAATAATTTACTTGATGGTGCAGGTATTGGTATTGGTTCTGCCAATATAATGAAGACCTTACTTTGGAATAATGCAAGTGCTTCATTAAAATCAAGTGAGAATTTTGATCTTCTTGATAATAAGGTTTATAAGATTAATGGTACTACAGTTCTTTCTAAAGATAGTTTAGGAATTGGTATTACTAATATTCATGGAGTTATTGAACAACTAGTTGCTAAGAATCTAAGGGTTACTGGAGTATCAACATTTACTGGTGCTGTAGATGCAAATAATAGAGTAGATATTGCTCTTGATTTAGATGTAGATGGTAAGACTGATTTAGATGATCTTAGTGTTGCTGGTGTATCTACTTTTAGTGCATTAGTTGATATTAATGCAGGTGGACAGGCAAATACATTTAAGGTTGAAGATTTAACAGATAATCGTATTGTTCTTGCTGGATCTGGTGGAGAATTAGAAGATGATGCTAGTTTAACATTTGATGGGTCAACTTTAACTGTTGGAGCTAATAGGTTTGTTGATATTAATGGTGATCTTGATGTAGATGGTAAGACGGATTTAGATGATCTTAGTGTTGCTGGTGTATCAACCTTCTCTGCCTTTGTTGATGTTAATAGTGATATAGTATCTACATTAACTGATCTTAGAATTGGTAATACTAATAGTATTGATATTATTCGTGACGAAGATGATATGGCATCTGATGATGTCAACGCTTTAGCAACTCAACAATCAATTAAGAAGTATGTTGATGATAGAACTCCAGCTGGACCAGGTGGTTCAGAATTAACAGTATCTGCAGATTCTGGAACAAATCAAGTTATTGATTTGGCAACTGAAGTTTTAGATATTGAAGGAACTTCAAATGAAATTGAAACTGTAACAGGAACAAACAAGGTAGTTGTTGGACTTCCTGATAATGTAACAATTACTAATAAACTTACTGTTACTGGTGATCTTGATGTAGACGGTAAAACAGATCTAGATGATCTTAGTGTTGCTGGCGTATCTACGTTAACAGATCTTAGAATTGGTAATACTAATAGTATTGATATTATTCGTGATGAAGATAATATGGCATCTGATGATGTCAATGCTTTAGCAACACAGCAATCTATTAAAGCATATGTTGATTCTCAAGTAACGGCTCAAGATCTTGATTTTGTTGGTGATACTGGATCTGGTTCTATTGATTTAGATAGTGAAACATTCCAAGTTACTGGTACTCCATTTGAAATAGTAACAACAGGATCTGGTCAAGTTCTTAATGTTGGACTTCCTGATGATGTAATAATTGGAGCAGGTCTTACAGTAACTAGTAAATTAACAGTTGGTGGTAGTGCAACAGTTGGCATTGCTACTATACTTGATGAAGATGATATGGCATCGAATAGAGCTGATGCCTTAGCAACTCAACAATCAATTAAAGCATATGTCGATACTAATGTAACAGCACAAGATTTAGATTTTGTTGGTGATAGTGGAACTGGTTCAGTTGATTTAGATTCTGAGCAATTAGATATTGAAGGAACAGCAAATGAAATAGTAACTAGTGCATCTGGTCAAAAGATTACTATTGCATTACCTGATGATGTAACTATTGGTAATAGGCTTAATGTTACTGGTGATCTTGATGTAGATGGTAAGACGAATTTAGATGATCTTAGTGTTGCGGGTGTTTCTACATTTGCTTCAAATATAGATGCTAATGGTAACTTAGATGTAGATGGACAAACTGATTTAGATGTACTGAATGTTGCGGAAACTGCTACATTCTCTGCTTTTGTAGATGTTAATAGTGATATTGACGTAGATGGTAAGACTGATTTAGATGATTTGAGTGTTGCTGGAGTATCTACGTTAACAGATCTTAGAATTGGTAATGCGATTAGTATTGATATTATTCGTGATGAAGATGATATGGCATCGGATGATCCGAATGCCTTGGCAACTCAACAATCAATCAAGAAGTATGTTGATGATAATGTAACCGCACAAGATCTTGATATTACTGATGGTACTACAAATATTGCTATTGATCTTGATAGTGAAGTTTTATCTATTTTAGGAACTGCGAATGAAGTTACTAGTGTTGCATCTGCCAATTCTGTTACTCTTGGACTTCCTGATAATGTAATTGTTTCTGCTGCACTTACTGCTACTGGTAATTTTAATGTTGGTACTGGTGGAACAATTCTTACTGCACTGGTTGGAGCAGCAGCATCTGTTGGTATTGGATCCGCGCTACCTGACTATATGTTAGATGTTAGCGGTGCAATAAATAGTGAAGACGATGTTAAAATACAAGGTGTCAGTGTTCTTACTTCCTCACTTGATGAAGCAGTCGCAATGGCAATCGCACTAGGTTAATAACAAATGGCAAATACCTTTAAATTAAAAACCAAAATGAATGTGGGTGTTACCACAGTTGGAATATATACTGCTCCTTCATCTACAACAACGGTTATTATTGGAGTTACACTTGCGAATGTTTCTGGTAGTGGAATACATGTTGGTGTTGGAGTTACACGACCTGCAGCAGATACATCGAAAGAAGATATTAAACTTATAAAAGATGTTCCAATTCCGCAAGGTTCATCGTTTGAATTTATGGCAGGTAATAAACTTGTTTTAGAAACAGAAGATACTGTAACTGTCGTTAGTGATACTACAAACAGTGTTGATGTTGCTTTAACGATTATGGAGCAGACATAATATGGGACTTACTAGGGTTAGTGGTGATATATTCGATCCTGGTATTGTTGTTGCTGGTATAGTAACAGCAACTGGATTTCATGGTCCTTTTAGTGGATCAGATGGTGTTTTTACTGGCATTATAACCGCAGCTGGAATTAAGGTTGGAGGTGCTGTAACTATTACTTCTGGTGGTATTGATTGTAGTGCTGGTGTTGGTACATTTTTTGATATTGATGTAACGAATGAAGCACGTATTGGATCTGCTGTCACTGCTAATTCTAGAGGTATTGATGTTACTGGTGTTGTAACTGCAACTAAGTTTGTTGGTAATGGAGAAGATCTAACAAATACTGGTGCTACACTTAGTGCTGCATCTGGATCTCAACGAGTAATTGTTAGTAGCTTAACTAGTGGAGTAATGACCACTGCTGCTACAGATGGAGATTTAGTTTGGAATGCGACCACAAATACTTTAAGTGCTGCGAATATTTCTATTGCTTCGACATTAACTTATGAAGATGTAACGAATGTAGATTCGATAGGAATAATAACTGCTAGAAAGGGAGTTCATATAGGAAGTGCTGGATCAGTATTTTCTCCTGCATCTAACACATTAGCATTAGGAACTAATAATGAAGAAAGAGTTCGCATCACATCAGCAGGTAGATTAGGTATTGGTGATGATAGTCCATCTGTAATAGTAAGTATTAAGGATACTGCACCAAAGATAAAATTTATTGATAGTGATGCAACTGGAACTCCTGAAACATTAGTAGATGCTTCTGGTGGTGATTTAATATTAGATGTTGATAAGGATAATGAAAAGGGTTCTACTTTATTTGCAGTTAAAATTGATGGATTAGAAAAAGCACGTATCACATCAGATGGTAATCTTGGTATTAATAATATTTCACCTAATGCAAGAATTGAAATAACTGATACTAGTACTGCACAAATAAGACTTGGATATAATGCAACGAAGTATGCAAGAATTGGTAGAGCGAGTAGTGGTAATTATGAATTTTTCTCTCAAGAAAATGGATCACCATTAATATTCGGAACTGCTGAAAGTTCTGATGGTGGTGGTGCTGAGAAGATGAGAATTGATCGTTATGGTAAAGTTGGTATTGGAACCCTTGCTCCAGCAGATGATCGACTGACATTATATGATTCAGATAATAATGTCGGTATGTATTTCCAATGTCCACAAACTGGAAATGCTAATAATAATGGTTTAAGAATTGGTAGAAATCCAACTCATGCATTTATATGGAATTATTATGATAATCCAGTTGCTATTGCAGTGAATGCATCTCAAAGATTGGAAGTTAATTCATCAGGAATTTCAGTAACAGGAGAAGTCGCAGCATCACTAGACTATCCAGATATTAGACCAACATTATCTCTGAATTTTGCAACAGATAAAAAATTAGATTCAAGAATTAGATATCAAAGACCTGGATCTGCATCATATATTGATGCAAAGGGATTTGTTCGGTTAGTTGGTGACAATGTTCCAAGATTTGATCATGATAAAGATACAGGTGAATGTAAAGGATTATTAATTGAAGAGACTAGAACAAATATTAATCAAAGTTCAACTCTTCAATGGGTTATGACAGGCTGGAATCAATCTCGTCATGGATATGAGCAGTATGAATCAGAAACTGCACCAGACGGATCAACTAATGCTATGTTGAGTTATCCAAATACAGGTGATAATGGTTCTCATTATACTTATATTTCTAGTGCAGGTGCTAGTTTAACTGGAAAGAGGACTATAAGTGCTTGGTTTAAAAATTTAGGAACTACAACATATTATCCACAGTTAAGAACTTTTGGTAGAGGTAATGGTGTAGCACATGCTACTTTTGTATTAACAGGTGATGGGACTGTTAGTAGTGCTGGTAGTGCTAAAACTGGCGCAACTATTACAAAATATCCTAATGGTTGGTATAGATGTACTCTTTCTTGGGATGATAGTACTGGTCATTATGGTGGTGGATGGGTTATAGGTAATCATACTAGTAATGAACTTCCTAGTTATGTTGCAGATACTAATAAACTTAAAGGATTTTTAGTATGGGGATTCCAATCTGAAGTAGGTGCTTTCTCAACTTCTTATATACCTACTGATATAGTACAAGTAACTCGTGGAAGTGAAGAATGTGTTATAGAAGGAACAAATTTTAGTGATGTTTATAATGCAACAGAGAGTTCAGTTTATGCTGAAGGTATAATGAAGGTTTCTGCAACTATAGATGGGCAATATAATATATTTAATGTAGGTGATAGTAATAATGATGGTCATGGAGTATTCAGAGAGCATGGTGGACACGATGTTTGGTATCATATGAGAAGTGGTAGTAGTACTCCTAGTGGTGGTAACTTAAATCCAAGTGCATTTGGTGATTGGGACGAGAACGAATATGCAAGAATTGCAATTGCTTTTAAGTCTGGTGATCAAGCAATTTCTGTTAACGGTGGTAATCAGGTAACTGCTACAGTAAGTAGTGGATATCCTTCTTCTAATATTACTAAAATGTGGATAGGATCTGCAGGTGCTTCTGGATCGGGTCAATTTAATGGATGGATCTCTAAAGTATTGTATTATCCAAAACAATTGTCTGATGCTCAATTGAATACCTTAACCGCAAACTAAATATGATAGGAGAAATTATAAGCAATGCCTAATTTAGTCGGAATCGGAAATACCCAAGTACCAACAAATGCGATGTTGGGTGGATTGGCTTATCAAGATCCTGCTCATGCACTTATTACAAGTGCAGAAATTGGTAATATTGCTGCTATAAGAGGACAAGTAGATGCTCCTGGATCTTTACGAGATTTATTTGTATATGACACTAGTAGAGATAGTGATGGAGGTGCATGGAGAAAAAGATGTCGTAATACATCATGGGAAAATGAATCATTAGGAACTGGTGAGAGAGGATCTAGAAGAGAGTTTCCTGCTGTTGCTATATTAGCGGTATCAACTGGAGCATTAGTAATATATGATGGTGATGATCCTCATTGCTCAATGTGGATGAAGATTTTAGTTGGTAATAGTTATTGGTTAAAACATACTGTTGGTGGTGGTACAGATTGCACTTGTGTATATGCATTAAATGGACAAATTGTAACTGGTGGTGGAACAACACAGGGTCGTTTATCTTTGATTGATTTTCCTGGAGATTATGGATATGTAACAGAACAAAGTCATACTTATAATCATGATTTTATTTCAAGAAGACATCTTGAAAATGTTGGACCTAGTGATGGTGGATCTAAAGGTCTTACTGGTAATATGGTTCAGGATGTTGTAATGTGGGTTAATCCTTGGGCTCCTATAAATCAAAAAAGCGGACTTCCACAACCTACTATTGCAGCTGCTACGACTGGTGGTGTTAGTTTCATTAATGATGGTGGTAATTGGGGTGATACTGGGGATAAGGGTGTAATAGACGGAACGAGTTCTAGTTCTTCTGCTTATAGTGATGCACGACAAATAACAACTACTCCTAATGGATGGGTATGGTGGAATGCAGATAACCAAGGTGATAATCAAAGAGATACTTATGCAATAAAAAGGGAATTGCAATCTAGAATTAGTGGAGATTTTACTTGGTCAAATAGTGCTGATGATTTTAGTATTCCAATACAAGATGGATGTGATTACGAACAAGGAAATAATGCTTTAGCAGTAACTACTGCGAATGAGGGTGGTAATCTTCAGGTTGGATATCAAAATGAGTGGACATTTAACCATATGAGGGGAAGTGGATTTGGTGGTCCTAAAGGATGGGGATTCTGGACACCAGTTACTATGAAGACTCATGAGAATAATAGTGGTCGTGGTATGGTTGCACAAATTAATTCTTGGTCTACATCAGGATTAATGCCTTGTGTTGCACCAAATGGTGCGGTTTATTGTGCAACAACTGAAACAAGAGTATTGGGTGTTCCATCAGGTGGTGGAACTAATATACTTACTAATGGAGATTTTTCTGATGGAACTACTGGTTGGTATGGTGATTCTGGTGCTAATGTTTCTGAATCTGGTGGCGTTGCTACGGTTACAAATGGTGGTGGAGATAATACATATGCAATTAAACAAAATAATGTATTTAAACCAGGACGTAAATATAAAGTTACAGGTACTATAACTCCAACCTTTAGTGGATCTTATACCTTTAGAGTAAGAGCAGGTGGTTCTAGTGTTCAATGGAGTATTACTAGTGGACTTACGAGTGGTTCATCATATAACTTTGATACTAGTACTATTACTGCTGATGGAACACCTTTAGAAATTGGTTCTAATGCTGGAACTATGACTCAATTTACAATTGATAATATAGTAGTTGCTGAATTAGGTATAGAAGATGTTGCATCTTATAGACATACTGCGGATGTAGTAGGGAACATTGATATGGCACCAGTAAGTACAGGTGCTGAATTATGTGGTGTTGGACCATTTAATAGTTCTAACTATGCTGGTTATAATACTGGTGGTGTTAATTATGGTAATCCAGCAAGATATACAATGATGGGTTGGATGAAAACAACGTATACTGGTGGTTATCAATACATTTGTTCGATGCATGATAGTACTAATACTCAGCAGGTTGGATTATCTATAGACCACGGTACTGGTAAATTATATCATTACAATAGTGCTGATAGTGCTCTTTATGATGCTGGTGCTCAAAATCTTCGTGATGGTAAGTGGCATCATGTAGCAGGTGTATATGATGCTGCTGATAGGATGGTAACATATGTTGATGGAAAGAGGGTAGCTGAAAAAGATCCTGTAGGTATAAATTTAACTGCGGTAAGTAGATATGCTATAGGGTATTATTTTAATGGTTCTTGTCATTATTGGTTCGGTAATGGTACTGCAGGATGTAAAGTAGCTCTCGTTAAATTTTCTGAAGTTGCAATTACCGATGAGCAAATGCAAGATATATATGAAATAGAAAAATCATTATTCTATGAGAATGCTCAATGTACAATATATGGAACTTCAGATAGTGTAACAGCACTTGCATATGATCCTGTTTTGAAACGTTACCATGTAGGAACTTCTGCTGGACGTAGTGATTTTGATGGGTTGCGTAGAATAAATAATACAACTACAGCAGTAACTACAGCAATCGCTGCATGTGATGGACTTATAGTGGATCAGTAGTATGGCATTTAGAGTAGAAAAACCAGCATTTAATTTAAGAAGTAAGTTAAAAGAACTTGAGTTTGAAACACTTCCTTATCAAAAGGTAAATCCTGGTGGAATAATACAACAAAAGTATTTTTATTCTGAAACTAGTGGTGGAGCAGAACATGAAACTTCTTCAACAAACTGGCAGGATACTGGTTACTATACATTTTATTTTACTCCAAAAGCAGTTGATAGTATGATTCTTATTAACTGGCAGGGTAGATCTAGGATAAGAAAATTTGGTACTACTGCTCATCAGATGAGAACAGCAAGGTATAATGGTGATGATGATCATGGCGGTAATGAACATCCTTTAGGTGATGGTGATACTATTTGGTATTTTCATGCAGCTGATTCTGAATCTGATCCTGATTGGAATCAGTTAGGATATTGGTATTCATATTTTAGTTTTACTGATTATGATGATGATCATTCAGATATAACATATAGGTATGTTATGCAACATAGAGCAAGTTCTTCCACTGGTACTGTGAGAATAGGTGAAAACTCTGGTCAGCAACAACTTAACGCAATAATTACTGAGGTGAAACAATAATGGAAGAGTATTCAATTGTAGATGCATTAGTAGAATTGCGACCAGGAGCAGAGTGGTCGATAGAGAGTCGTGATTATAATAAGTTGACGTGGTTGGATACATCTCAGACTAAACCAACACTAGATGAACTGAATGTAAAATTAACTGAAATGAATAGTGGTGAAGCTATGAAGCAACTTCGTCGTCAAAGAAATAGAAAACTTGCTGAAAGTGATTGGACACAGATTTCTGATGTTTCATTGGAAACTAGAGATAAGTGGAAGGAGTATCGTCAATTATTGAGGAATCTTCCTGCATCTACTCATCCAAGTTTAGGTCCCGATAATCGTTTGAATCCAGCAACAGTTACTTGGCCCACTCCACCCTCTTGATAAATAATTAGAAAATAGAATGGCATATTTAGGTAAACCTCCAACATTAGGCGCATATATTAAACTTGATGATATATCAGGTTCATTCAATGGTGTGAAGACAGAATTTAATTTAACTTCTGGTGGTAAACCTTTCTATTCAACCAATCCTTTTTCGTTATTCATAATGCTTGGTGGTGTAATTCAAGAACCAATAGTTTCTTACACAATAATTCGCGACCAGATAACATTTGCCAATGCACCACTTGCAGGTTCACAGTTTTATATACTTGTTCTTGGCAATACTTTTCATACAGGAGGACTTAAATCTATTCCTGTAACTAATAGGGGTGGTACAATACTTACTATTCCTGTTACTGCAACTACGCTTGCGGTAACACAAAGAACTGGGAGTCACGTACCAGTACTTATTAATCCAGCATAAATAAATCTAAACCAGATAGTTATAATGGCGAACAGAGTTCCATTAATTGTAGATTCAACCACACTGAATATCAAGGAATTGCCATCTGGTGATAATCTTGATTTATCGAATTCTGGTATCCATAATGCTGGTGTTATAACTGCAACCAAGTTTGTTGGGGATATTGAAGGAAATATTACAGGATCTGCATCATCAATAACAGTAGCAGATGAGTCTACTGATACTTCATGTAATGTTGTATTTGTTACTGCAGCAACTGGAGCATTACCTCCAAAGACTAGTTCAGGCTTAACATACGATTCTGCGAATAATAATGTAACCATTGGTGGTAGTTTAACTGTAGCAAATAATATATCAATTGGTGGAACGATACAATATCAAGATGTAACTAATGTAGAATCTCTTGGTATTATAACCGCAAGAAAAGGAATTAATATAGGACCTGCTGATGCTGGTGGATATGGTACAGGTATTGGTGCTACTTTCAGTCATGTAGGAGATTTTATAACTGTTGGTGTTACTACATTAACTGATCTTAGAATTGGTAATGCTAATAGTATTGATATTATCCGTGATGAAGATAATATGGCATCTAATGATGTCAATGCTTTAGCAACTCAACAATCAATTAAGGCATATGTTGATGGTAGTGCTCCAACAGGTTCAAACCTAGCAGTATCTGCAGATTCTGGATCAAATGAGAGTATTAATTTAGCAACTGAAGTTTTAGATATTGAAGGAACTTCAAATGAAATTGAAACTGCAACAGGAACTAATAAGGTAGTTATTGGACTTCCTAATAATGTAACTATTGGTAATCAACTTACTGTTACTGGTCTTACTAAGACAAGGACAGGAATTAATATAGGACCTTCTGATGCTGGTGGATATGGTACAGGCATTGGTGCTACTTTTACTCATGCAGGTGATTTTATAACTGTTGGTGTTTCAACATTCCAAGGAAATATAGATGCTAACGGCAATCTTGATGTAGATGGGCAGACTGATTTAGATGTACTTAATGTATCTGATACTGCTACGTTTAGTGCTGATGTAACCTTTACTGGGGCCGCAAATAATGTAGTATGGGATAAGTCAGATAATTCATTGGAGTTTGCTGATGATGCAAAGGCAACCTTTGGTACTGTACCTGATTTAGAAATATACCATGCTGCAGGTGGTGATTCGATAATTCATCATACTGCTGCATCTGGTAGTGGATTGAGACTTAGATCTCGTGCATTTACCTTTAAGAATCAGGCTAATAGTGCTACTATAGCAACTTTTAATGAAGGAGATGCATGTACGTTATACCAAAATGGAAATGCACGTGTTACTACGACTTCTGATGGAACAGATATAGGAGGAACAGGATCACTTAAGGTTCCAGTTGGTACTACAGCACAGAGAAGTAGTTCACCAACTGATGGAGATTTTAGATATAATAGTACAGAAAATGAATTTGAAGGATATAGTGATGGTGCATGGGGTGCAATTGGTGGAGGAGCATCAGAAACTGATACAAGTGTCTCAACAACAAGTGCAACTGCTGTATATACTGTAGCACATGCATCATATCGTTCTGTATCTTTAATTATGCAGATTACTCAAGGTACTGCATATCAATCTGGTCGATATATGGTAATACATGATGGAACAACTGCAACGATTGTGGAAGAATCTGCGGTTGCAACTGGATCTATGTTAGGAACATTCACTGCTGGTATTGATGGATCAAATTTAAAGGTTTATGTGAATATGACTAGCGCATCTTCCGCAACAGTTACAGTGATACCAACTCCAGTAACAGTATAAGGAGGTGAGTTGAAATGCCAACTTACCGAATTGGAATTGGTTCAGAGTTTAACTTAAAAGACCGTAAGGTAGGAATAGGATCGGAAAGTCCTATTGGGGATCTTGATATAACTGGTATAATTCAGAGTGGTGATTTATATTCATCTGGAATATCTACACTCACAACTTATAGTGGGTTTTCTGCATCAAATAAAGATACAGATAGTATAACTATTGGTTATAATGATAGACAGATTTATACTATGTCTGTAACTAATAATGGTACAGATCATTATACTTTTAGTAATGCAACAGATAGAAAGGGTGTAGTAACTGGTGGCGACCCAGACATTACTATTAATGTTGGGGATACACTTAAAATTACTAATACTGTTGGAGCAACTCATCCATTATGGATTAATCATACACAAGGAACTGGTAATGGTAACGGTGTTTCTGATGTAATTGGTAATGGTGATGCACGTAATAGTGCAGTTGTTACTTGGATTCCAACAGAATCAGGAGTTTATTATTATAATTGCCAGCATCATGCTAATATGACTGGTAGGATTACTGTTCAGGCAGTTTCTTTTGATAGGAATTACAGTACAGAATTAGATATTGTTGTTGGAGTAGGAGAAACATTTACAGTATTATCAGGTACAACTCTTAATGTTGGATCTATTTCTGACGTAAAGGTGGAAAATACTTTTGGATTTCCAGTAGGTGATAGACCAGAAGCACCAGTAGAAGGAACAGTTAGATTTAATAGAGATTTAAATACACTTGAATTTTATAATGGAGTAGAGTGGAGACAATTTACTGTTAATGGTGCAAGTGGTCGTGCAGTATGGATGTGTGGTATGACTCCAAACTATACTGATACTATCGGATTTATTAATATACAAACAAAAGGGAATGAACAATTAGGTGGAGTATCTGTGCATGGAAACTCAATTAATCATGCAGGTTGTGCCTCAAGAACTCGTGGAGTGTGGGCTGGAGAGCAAAGTCCAAGTGGATATACTGGAGACATTGATTATATTACTATGGCATCAGTAGGAAATTCAATTGATTTTGGGAATTTATCTCAAGCTAGAGCAACTTATGGTGGTTCATTTTCAAGTTCAACTCGTGGAGTATGGGCTGGAGGATATAATAATAGTCTTTCACCTAGTAGCAGTGTTAATACTATGGATTATGTGGAAATCGCAACTACAGGTAATGCACTTGATTTTGGTGATATGAAACAGAAACAATTTAACCATACCTCATCTTCCTCACCAACAAGAGGTTTTGTATTTAGTGGATCATTGGGAGATAAAAATGAAATTCAAATGTCAACTATTGCATCTAAAGGAGAAACTATGCAAGAAGTAGGAGTAACTGCCATTAACACGAGTTCTATGGCAGCATGTTCTAATTCAGTTCGTGCAGTAATCTTCGGTGGGGGAGGTCCTATAACTGATATGATTCAAAGTTTTGATATGACATCACTGGGTAATACAATTCTTTTTGGGGATTTATCTGCAGTTAAAATGTTAGGGGCAGCTGTTGCCGATTCAACTCGTGCTGTATCTGTGAGTGGTCGAAATCCTTCTACTGTAAATATTATTGAGTATGTTGAGATTGCATCAGGAGGAAGTGCAATTGATTTTGGTGATATGTCTTTAGGTGATGGAAGGCAAAAGTTTATGGGAGCATCAGATTCCCACGGTGGGTTAGGAGGTTTCTAACATGGCAACTCGTAGATTTAATTATAAAGATGATTGGGTACTTAAAGATGGTAATATTGGTATCAATTCTGAAACACCAGCATATAAATTAGATGTTGCTAGTGGTACAGTAAAGACAGGTAATGTAAAAGTATCTAGTGGATCGACATTTACTAATTTAAAGGGATATTTAAATACAGACCATAATATTACATATACTAGAACAGTTGATTATGGAACTTCTAGTTCTTTATCAGGTAATATTGTTGTAGGGGTTGGTAATTCATTGATTGTTGGTTCAGGTGTAACCACTGGTCAAGGAAGTATTAAGAGTCTGAAAGTAAGTAATACATTTAATCCTCCGATTGGTGGAACTGTTGATAGACCATCAGCACCACAACCAGGAGCACTATATTATAATAAAGATTTTAAGACGATTGAATATTGGGATGGTAACTTCTGGAGACAAGTAGATAATGTAAAAACGAGTGGTCGTGGAGTTTGTTCTGGAGGCTGGAATTCTAATAGTCCTACGGTTAATAGTACTATGGATGTATTCAGCCTTACATCACATGGAAATGCAATAGATTTTGGTAATCTAGCTCAAGATACAAATCAGGCAGGATCTGTATCTAATTCAATTAGAGGAATAGTTGCTGGTGGTGGACCTGGTGGAAATCATACTCATATGGAATATTATGCAATAGCATCAGGCGGTATTGGAATAGACTTTGGTAATTTAAATGCTGGTAGAAGAAGAGCAGGTGGACTTGCATCATCTACTCGTGGGTTAATTTGTGGAGGAAGAAATCCAGGTGCTCTTAATGCTATTGATTATATGGAGATAATGACTTTAGGTGATGCACAAGATTTTGGTGATTTAACTTCTGGGAAGAATGGTTGTAGTACTGTTTCATCCCCAACTCATGGAATTATTACAAATGGATATAACTCTTCTAGTATTGATAAAGTAACCATTGCATCTAAAGGAAATGCAGTATCTGTTGGTGAAGATATGTTCTTTGGTGGTTACTCTACTGGTGGTGCTTCGACTGGTACAAGAGGTGTTTGGGCTGGAGGATATGGATCTGCTGCAGTATCTCCTTATACTACGCAGACTGCTAGTATTAGGGGAATAGATATTGCATCTGGTGGTAATTCAATTGAATTTGGCAATTTACACCATAAGAGATTTGCTACGTATCAGTGTGGAACTGGTTCTTGCACTCGTGGATTCTGGATGGGTGGTGCTGATGAACCTGCTCCTGGTGGACTTAAGGCAGGTCATCATATTGATTATGTTGATATTCGATCTGGTGGCAATTCAGAGGATTGGGGTGATTTAACTAGAGGAAGATCCGGGTGTACTGCATTCTCTGATTGTCACGGTGGGTTAGGAGGTTTCTAAGATGGCAAAAGTACGTATTGGATATGGAACTGATTTTGTAGTAGAGAATGAGATGGTGGGTATCAGGACTGATGCTTCATTTTCAGAATTAGATCTATTTGGTGGTTTACATGCAACTGGAATTAATAATACTGGAGTTACAACTCTTACTTCTTATGATGGATTTTTCGATAGTGAAGTTCAATTATCAAAAAGCACTATTGATTTAAATTCTGAATCTGGTTCATTATCTGATGAGATTATTATTGATGGAGAAGTAACAGTATCATCAGGAACAACAATTACTAGTGGATTAGAGAATTTAACAGTAAAAGATAGTTTTACTCTTCCTGGTATTAGTGATGATAAACCAATAGCAGGAAGCACAAGATATAATGAGAATTTAGAATCACTTGAATTTTATACTGGTAGTGAATGGAGAGCAGTTAATTCTCGTGTTGATATGGGTAATCTTGGTCGTGCAGTTTTTATGGGTGGAGGAAATAGTCCACTTGGTGATGTGAAAACAATTGATTATTTCTCTATGATAACAAAAGGTAATGCAATTAATTTTGGTGATACATTGACTGCAGAATCAAGAAGATCAGGGTGTGGTTCTGAAATTCGTGGTTTAAGTGCTGGATCTGATGATGCTAGTAACCATGAAGTAATTGAATATATTACAATTGAATCGGAAGGAAATTCAGTAGACTTTGGTGATATGTTTAATGGAAGAGGAACTTGTGCATCATTTTCTTCATCTACTCGTGGGATATGGGCTGGTGGTAGAACACCAGGACCTCAAGATACAATTGATTATGTAGAGATTGCAACAACAGGAGATGCAAAAGATTTTGGAGATGTTAGAAATGCGAAGCAATGGTTGGCTGGATGTTCATCACCGACAAGAGGAATTATTGCAGGTGGAGAAGGTCCTGCATATCCATCTCCAACTAGAACTAGAGATATTGAATATGTAACTATTGCATCAAAAGGAGATTCATTATTATTTGGTGATTTAACTGGTACTACTGGAAACCCTGCTGGATTTAGTAATTCAATTCGTGGGTTTTTTGCTGGTGGAGAACCAAGAAATTGGATGAAAATTGATATGATTAATATTGCTTCTACGGGAAATGCAATTTATTTTGGCGATTTACGTCAGGGTAGAATTGTTGTTAATGGAACCGCAAGTCAAACAAGAGGATTTATTATGGGAGGTATGAATAATCCTCCTGGTGTATATGTTAATATAATTGAATCTGTTGAGATTTCATCATCAGGTAGTGCAGTAGATTGGGGTGACTTAACTATACCAAGGTGGGCTGGTGCATCTATATCAGATTCTCACGGTGGATTAGGAGGTTTCTAAGATGGCAAATTTAAGAGCAAACAATCTAACTGGATCTGATGGAAGAAATGCCATTGATGGATCAGTATTCTTTGAGGGGGAGAGTTCTTATCTTGAGATGGCTTCAGGTGCATTGATATCTGGAACTGGATTTGGAACTAACGATTTTACAATAGAATTTTGGATAAATCAGGGAGTTAATGCTTCAAATTATACTATATTATTTGCTTACACATCATCCACTAATTTAGATAGATTTGAAGTTGCAATGCATAGTTCAACAATTCAAGTTTATACTCATACGGGTGCTTGGAGAGATACTGGATATGCCCCAGTATCAGGTCAATGGGAGCATATAGCATTTGTAAGGAATTATTCTGGCAATACCTTAAAGATGTATGCTAACGGTGTGGAGAAATGGTCAGTATCAAATAATCATGACTACAATGAAGCAGGTGTAACACAGATAGGATCATATGGTTCCGCTAGTTATGGATACTTTGAAGGTTTTATTTCAAATCTTCGTGTGGTAAATGGAACAGCACTTTATACAGCAAACTTTACACCACCAACAGAAAAATTAACAGTAGTTCCCAATACAGTTCTTCTTTGTTGTCAGGATTCTGATAATGCACTACAAGAAGCAACAGGAAAAACTATTACTGGTTATGGAAGACATCCATCAGCAGCATATGATGGAAATGGTGAAGGTCCAGAGTTGGTTACTTCAACTGGTGTTTGGACTTTAGCTTGTGGTGGCGGTGGTTGTAGTAATTTTACAGTTACTAATAATGGACAAACACTTTCTGGAACAACTGTAACTAGTGGATATATTAGAGCAACTTATACTGGTCTGGATAGTAGAAGAAGATATAGAATTAAAGTTACTCATACTGCTGGAAGTAATAATAATTTTTCAGTTCAAGGTGATAATACTGGTTATAGAGATGCAACGGATGGAACTGCTGGAACTGCTCTTCAGGTAGGATCACAATATGTGTTTGAATGGTCTGGTAGTACTACTGTTGTAATAACTGGATCTGCATGGAACAAATTATATACTATTGATAATATATCAATAAAACAAATACCAAATTCTCCTGCACCTAAAATTCTTCCATCAGTAGGAGTAGATCATGGATTAATATTTGATGGAGATATTAAAATAAATTCTCCAAATTATATGTATTTCCCAACAGGAGATACATCACAGAGAGGTAGAGGTCGTGGATTATTCTTTGGAGGATATGCACCAAGTCCTAATTCTCTTAGAAATATAATTGATTATATTCAAATACAATCAGCAGGAAATGCGATAGATTTTGGTGATTTACTTGCTATTAATAATGGAGAAGGTGGTAATTGCTCATCGTCAACAAGAGGTCTTGCTGGTGGTGGAATGAGTAATATTGTTGATATAACATATGTAACTATTGCAACAACATCAAATGCATTAGATTTTGGTGATTTGCTTACAGGTCGTCGATCATTAACAGCAGTTTCAAATGATACTAGAGGATTATTTGCTGGAGGAACAACTCCAACTATGAAAAATGAGATTGAATATGTAACGGTTGCAACCAAAGGAGATGCATTAGATTTTGGTGATTTGGCGGAAGCAAGAAGAAACCTTGTTCCAAATGCATCACCAACTCGTGGAGTATTTGCAGGTGGTAATCCAGGATCAAGTCCTCTTTATACTGATAGGATTGATTATGTAACCATCGCATCAGCAGGTAATGCAACAGATTTTGGTGATATGGTAACAGCGATGAGAGAGCAAGCAGGTTCATCAAGTTCCACAAGAGGTCTTATTGCAGGTGGTTTTACTTCACCAGCACATCTTGATACTATTGAATATATAACTATTGCAACATTAGGTAATGCACTTGATTATGGTGATTTACATACTGGAAGATCTGGTATGAGTGGTACATCAAATGGAACTCGTGGTATATTTGCTGGAGGAAGTTATATAAACAATATACAATATGTAACTATTACAACAACAGGAAATGCAAAAGATTTTGGTGACTTGACTCTTGGTAGAATGTTATATGGTGCAGCATCTGACAGTCACGGTGGCATCGAATAAATATGAATAGGAGAATATTACCATGAGCAAACCCCCAGTCGAGATACCATTAGGAGCAATGCGATTCAACTCTGACTCACAGAAGTTGGAGTATTTTAATGGTGATGTATGGATGCAAGTTGATACATTTAATCCCGATTTAAATGGTGGTGGTCGTGGACAAAATATGGCAGGTTCTAATTATACTCAGACTATTGATTATATAACTATATCAACAGCAGGAGATGCAATAGATTTTGGTGATTTAATAAAAAGATGTATGTTAGTAAGTGGTGGTTCTAATAGTACAAGATCTGTTGTTTATGGTGGTAGGGAACATCCTGGTTCTAATCAAATAAATCGTATTGAATATGTAACCTTTTCTTCAACAGGAAATGCAACAGATTTTGGTGATTTGCGTAAGATTAATAATTATGGTGCTATAGGTAATTTGGGTAATGAAATTCGTGGGATGATAGCTGCTGGAATTAACTATTCTCCTGCTACAGACATGGATGAAGATATTGATTACATAACCTATGCATCAACAGGAAATGCAATTGAGTTTGGTGAGACAGCATCAAATCATAGCGATGGTCCTGCTGCTTTTTCTTCATCAACTCGTGGAGTAGTTGCAGGTGGTTCTGGTGCTGGAAATGTAATGGAGTATGTAACCATTGCAACAACAGGAAATGCACAAGACTTTGGTGATTTAAATAATGCTACTCAAGGACCTGCTGGTGCTGCTAATTCAGTTGTAGGATTAATTGGCAATGGTTATGTTAGTGCTGATATTGACACCATCGATAAGGTTATAATGGCAACAACAGGAAATGCAACAGAATTTGGTAATTCAACAGATTCACGTAGATGGCCTGGGGGTATGGCATCATCAACTCGTGCTGTATGGACGGGTGGATATGCACCAGGGTTAGTTGATACAATGGATTATGTAGAGATTGCAACTGGTGGAGATGCAGTTGATTTTGGTGATATGAGTTATAGTTCTGGTGGTCATACGAGTAATAGTAATTGTCATGGAGGTTGTGGATAATGACTACACTTAGATCCGATACAATATTTGGAAATAATGATGATGGACCAGTATTGGATGGTGTATTAAAATATACCAGTGAAAATTATATGACCCTACCAAAGGGAACTACAGCAGATGCATTTCCATCCTTTAAGGGAGCTCCTGCTTCTAGTGCTCGTGGTATATTTGCTGGTGGTGTAGCAGAACCTTCTCCAACAAGATACGATACAATTGATTATGTGCAAATAGCAACAACAGGTAATGCAACTGATTTTGGTAATTTACTTACGATAAATCAATTTCCTGGTGCTCTTGCTAGTTCTACAAGAGGCGTAATTGTAGGTGGGTTTTGGCCTGCATTGGTTAATACTATGCAATATGTAACTATTGCAACAACAGGAAATGCAAAAGATTTTGGTGATTTACTTACTGCTAAGAACCAACCTGGTGCATGTTCTAATTCTACTCGTGGATTAATTGCAGGTGGAAATCCAGAAACAGATACAGTTGAGTATATACAGATACAATCATCAGGAAATTCATTAGATTTTGGTAATTTGACAAATTCAGTACAAAATCCAGGTGGTTGTGCTGATTTAACAAGAGCAGTTTTTGCTGGTGGTGAAGATTCTCCAACAACTACAAATGTAATTCAGTATTTTACTATTCCTACACAAAGTAACGCAACTGATTTTGGTGATTTAAGTCAAACTAGAAGATTATTAGCATCTGGTTCTTCACCAACTCGTGGGTTCTGGTTTGGTGGTGCTGATACGGGTAGTACTTATTATGATAGAATAGATTATGTAACCATACAGACAACAGGTAATGCAACTGATTTTGGTAATTTAAGTGCTGCAAGAGCTGAGATGGGTGCTGTTACATCAACATTAAGAGCATGTGTTGGTGGTGGATATGTTGGTCCTTCAACTCCACAAACTGATATTGTTGAGTATATAACTATGGCAACAGCAGGTGATATGACTGACTTTGGTGATTTAACTGTTGCTCGTCGTCAGGTATCGGGTTGTTCTAATGGACATGGAGGTTTAGCATAATGGCAATCCCAACAGGAGCAATCAGATATAATACAGATTCCAATAAGATGGAGTGCTTTAATGGCACGAAGTGGATGCAGATAGCAGTCAGCAGCCCTGATTTAAATGGTGGTGTTAGAGGAGTATTTGCTGGAAGAGGAGTTCCTTCTGTTAGCGATACGATGGATTACATAACTATTTCAACAGCAGGAGATGCGGTTGATTTTGGTGACTTAACACATACTGGTTCATACCGTAGAGGATGTTCTAGTTCTACAAGGGGTATATTTGCACAATCAAGTGTTCCAAGTGGAGATGAAAACAGAATAGATTATATAACAATAGCATCAACAGGAGATGCAGTAGACTTTGGTGATCATTTCACTTCAAATGTTTTTGCTAATGCTTGTGGATCAAATGAAACTAGAGGTATTTTTTGGGAAGGAAATAGTCCGGCGTCTAATGTAATATCATATGTGACTATTGCAACGACAGGAAATGCAAAAGATTTTGGTGATGCTGCAGAGAGTACAAGGCATACTGATGGATGTGGTTCTCCTACTAGAACATTTATAGCAGGTGGTTGGAAGGCAGACCCTGGTGGTAATACGGATATGATTCAGTATGTAACCATTCCAACATTGGGAAATGCAGTCGATTTTGGTAATTTAAGTGTTGGTAAGAGAGGTAGCGCAGCATGTTCTAGTTCAACTCGTGGAATGTGGGCTGCAGGAATTGATCCCTCTACTACAGTTGTTGCTGATATTGAAACTATAACAATGTCAACAACAGGAAATTCATATATTTTTGGTGATTTAACATATTCAAATAGAGTAGAGGGTGGTGGAACATCAAGTGCTACTAGAGGAATATTTACTGGTGGATATACTCCAGCTTTAGTTGATAATATTGAATTTCTAACAATTTCAACGGGTGGAAAAGCAGTAGATTTTGGTGATAGAACAGAAACTGGAATATGTGGTGCTTGTTCTAATGGTCATGGAGGGTTGTAAAAACCGCATACATGTAGTATAATAAATATCATAGTTAAAATTAATGAATTGGATAATATGACTGAGAATTCGTCAGCAATTACTGAGATTGAACTTACACCAGGCTCAGAGATATCGGTTAGGACTCTTAAATCAGATTTAAAGATTGTTACCCCAGAATATCAGGGGATGCTAAATCACATAGAAGAAACTATGCCAGCAACTAATGCGGCATGTGATAACTTCTATAAGTCACACTCACAAATGATGACTGTGACACTGGATATTACAGATCTAACACCAATTAGAAGTATTAAACATACTCTTGCTTCAATTGAAAGAACGAAAAGTGCTCTTGCTGAAGCACAAATTAATATGAAGAAGAATGAGATAAAGATTCTTAAGAAGCAAAGAGAAATTGATAATGATACTGATGACCTAGATCGTGCAGAGCACGAGATAGAAATGATTGAGTTAATGAATAACAATCGTAATATTGAGAACTCAGCTAAGGGTGCTATTCGTAAGATGTCATTTCTTATGACTCAATATCGTTCTGTTCTTGATCACATTGGTAAGGATCATATTACAGAAGAAGATTATGAGAGAGAAGAGAAGCGTTATCATGTAATGACTGCACTTAAGCAAGCACTTAACTCTGCACGACCTCGTGGTGGTGTGATTGATGAAGGTAACTCAATCTACTTATTTGATATTGGAGTTAATGTATCACATGCACAGGCAGAGATCTTTAACTATCTTAAGATAGAGAATGAGATGGTTAAGAATGGTCAAGCACCATCACATGAGATGACTGTAGAATGGTTAGAGAAGTGTGCAGATAAGTTCCAAGATTGTTCAGAGAGATTTGCACAGAGTCGTGGATTTACTATACTTGATGAGAAGTCTCTTGCACAAGCAGAGCAGGTAACGATGTTGCCATCACAGGCAGACGAAGAATTTGCTAAATTAAAAGCATCCACTGAGGAGTAATTATGAAAAAGTATTTAAATCAAACAACAGTTAATGTTATTGCAATAGCAGCTGCTGTTGTAGCAGGATTTTCTATTGCGGATGTTGGTAAAGGACCAGACAAGGAAATGAAAAAACAATTACTAATGAATAGGCAATTAGATTATGATCTAGGAAGACTTAGGACTTGTGGTGAATTGAAACGATATGGAATTGACTTCCATCCAGAAGCACCAATGAGATACTTATGTGCTGATGTTATTGTAGAACCTGTGGAGTAATTATGGATTTGCATTTGGTTATTGGTACTCCCATGTACGGGGGTATGTGTACTAGTGAATATACACAATCACTACTTAACTTAAGTGAAGCAGCAAATAAATCTGAAGGAGTTAAACTTACTACTATCTTTTTAGGTAATGAGAGTTTGATTCAGCGTGGTAGAAATACTATTGCTCATCACTTTATGAATTTGCCTGATGCAACGCATTTGTTATTCATTGATGCGGATATTAAATTCCGTACTGAGGATATTATTAGAATGATCGCAGCAGATAAGTCTTTAATTGTTGGTCCTGTTGCACTTAAAGGATATAATTGGGAAGAGATTCGTCAAGCAGCAGTTAACAATGAGGATGATATAGGTAGAACAGGTGGTGTATTTAATATTAATAAACTTCCTGGTGTTGATATGGTTGATGAGAATCAACCATTTGAGATTGAGCATGGTGGTAATGCATTCATGATGATTCGTCGTGACGTCTTTGAAACTCTCAAACCCCATACTCCCATATATACTAATGGTGGAGTATCTTTACCTGATGGTGTTGAAATTTATGATTACTTTCGAGTTGAGATAAATAAAGATACAAACCATTTATTATCTGAGGATTATTTCCTCTGTCACTCTTATAGACAACTTGGTGGTAAAGTCTGGTGTGCTCCTTGGGTAGAAACTGGACACTTTGGTTCACATCTCTTTAATGGTAAATACAGTAGGAACAATTAACAACAATGGCTTATCCAGTAATTAAATATAGACTTCGAGCAGATGGTAGACGACCAGAATATCTTGCTGGTATAAGTACTGGTTTTTCTGGTGAATGTTCTGTTGATACTAATGTGGCAGGTAAGATTCCTCGTTGGTTATCACCACAAGAGAATGTATATTTGGGATTAGGTGTTGGACCAGTAGATCCTGCAGGAACACCAAGTGGTTTTGAGGGAACTATTGATACTAAATCAGATCTTCAAACTTATATTGGTAGTATTAGTGGTAGTTGGACTGTAGATACTAGTGTTGTTGTTGGTGTATCAACTTATAAAGAAGAGGGTGTAGAAGGTAATTTCCCACATAACGGTGGAGATGGAACTGGTATTACAACAACTAATATAACTCCAGCATATACTGCATCTGCTGGTGCTGGTACAACGGTTGGTGTTAGTACAAATACTACTATATCAGATACTGTTGTAGAAAGTGGTGGTACAAGAACATTAACTAGAACTTATACGTCAACTACTGAAAATAAAATGCAGAATCCATATAGTGCTGCAGCAGAAGCAACAAGACTCTGGGATATTTACGAGGCTGTAAACGGACTATAATATGACATGAATTTTTATTTTGATTGTGGACTTCCGAGATCGGGGTCCACTTTGTTGACTGCATTATTAAATCAAAACCCTGATATTCATGCTGGTGTATTATCTCCAGTGTTTGAATTAATGTATTATAGTGATGAGATAGTTCATAAGGAACAGGCAGAGGCATTTCCAAAACCTGATGTCTTTCGTCATATAGTAAGAAGTAATATTATAAATTATTATTCAGATAGAGATGAACCAATACTGATAGATAAATGTAGAGCATGGCCAGCACATATTGATGTAATCAAGAAATATGTAACAGACGATCCGAAACTTATATGTACCGTTAGGCATCCATTAGATATACTTGCATCATTTATCACCCTGTTTCATAAAGACGGAACACTTAACTTTATTGATAAAGCAATGCTTAAAGAAGGAATGACCATCACGGATGATAGTAGATGTCATTATATGATGCATCCTGGTGGTATTGTATGGGAATCAATGAATGCACTTGCAACAGCATATAGACAGAATCAAGAACATCATATACATTTGATACAATATGATGACTTAGTATCAGATCCAGAGAAGGTAATGAATGGACTTCATTGGTTTCTTAAGTTAAAACCCTATAAATATGATTTTAATAATATAACTGTAAAGGATAGAGAAAAGGATAGTGAGGTTTATGGTTTACCTACAATGCACGAAGTAAGGAAAGAAGTTAAGAAGATATCAAAACCTTACACAGAAGTGCTCAGTACAGAGGTGATAAATAAATATATTAACTATGATTTCTGGAATAACTAGTAGATGTCAGAAGCAAGGATCGACAGTATATCGAATGAACATAACACTGGTGGTCCAACCATAGCGGGAATCACGACTTTTTCTGGTACTAATTATTTTGTACCACCTGTAGGAAGTACGGGTGAGAGACCAGAAAATCCCCAACCTGGTTCAGTAAGATTTAATATTGATATTAGGAAATTAGAATATTATAGAGGAGATGGATTGGGTTGGGTAGAAGTAGAAGCAAGTAATGTAGAATTGAATGGTGGGCATCGTGGTGTATTTGGAAATAGAGCAGAACCATCATTTACTGATAGTATTGATTATATTACTATTTCAACATTAGGTAATGCAATTGATTTTGGTGACTCAACTGATGCAAGATATACATATTCATCTTGTGCATCTTCAACTCGTGGATTTATGGGAGGAGGTGCTCCTTCTCCGACTGATAGAATTGACTATATAACATTTGCAACAAAAGGAGATGCAACAGATACTGGTAATCTAACTCAAGCAAGATGGTTAATGATGCAAGGTTGTGCATCTTCTACTCGTGGACTATTTGCTGGAGGACTTGGTTCACCAACCACAGTTGATATTATTGATTATATAACAATGGCATCAGGTGGAGATGCACAAGATTTTGGTAATTTGACTCAAGCAAGAAGGATGGGTTCTGCTTGTCAATCAACTACTCGTGGAGTATTTGCTGGTGGTTATTGGCCAGGAAATCATAATATAGTTGATTTTGTAACTATTGCATCTACAGGTAATGCAACTGATTTTGGTGATATTCGTTCATTGTTTAGAGAGGGAGGAGGAGCATCTAATTCAACTCGTGGAATATGGTTTGGTGGTAGTAATCCCAACGTTAATACTATATCATACACAACGATTGCAACCACAGGAAATGCTCAAGATTTTGGGGATTTGCAGGGATTAAAAGCAAGTGGAGGAGCAACATCATCACCAACTCGTGCTGTTTATGGTGGTGGATTATCTCCTGGAAATACAGATATGATTGAATATGTACAAATTTTGACTACAGGTAATGGAACTGATTTTGGTGATTTAAATAATGCGGGTCATAACTTACAGGCATATTCTAATGGTCATGGAGGTTTATAATGTCAGAACTTAATGCTTCCAATTTAAGAAAAGAACATGGTAATGAAGGTCCAGATTTAGTTGGTACAACTGAATTAACTTCTCCTTATTATATGGTTCCACCTTCTGGTACTACAGCAGAGAGACCACAGAACCCACAAGCAGGAACACTACGATTTAATACAGATATAGGAAGTTTAGAATATTTTAGAGGAGTAAATTGGGAAACTATTAATAAGGTAACTCCAAATCTTAATGGTGGTGGTGCTCGTGCAGTTTATGGTGGTGGATTTACGTCTCCTGCTAATTCAAATGTAGTAGATTATGGATCTATTGAATCGGGTGGAACGTTTTTAGATTTTGGTAATTTAACAAGGACTGATAGACTTTGTTATTCTGGAGTTTCCTCAAGAACTCGTGGATGTTGGGGTGGAGGATTCCCACAAGCAACTCAAGGTACAATTGATTATATAACGATTCCATCTACAGGAGATGCACTAGATTTTGGTGATATGACTGCAGGAAGGATAGGTGCTACAGGATTATCAAATCAAACTAGAGGATGTTGGGCAGGTGGATATTCTTATGCACCAGGACCTCGAACAGTAAGAGACGTTATTGATTATGTAACAATAGAATCAACAGGTAATGCAGTAGATTTTGGCAACTTACAAAATGCAAAGGAGTTTTCTAGTCAATCATCTTGTGCATCATCAACAAGAGGAATTTTCTTTAAATTAAGTGGTAATTCTATTGAATATATAACTATTGCAACGACAGGAAATGCAAAAGATTTTGGTGATGCTGGTTCAACTGGTGCTGGTGGTGCATTATCTAATGCTACTCGTGGAATAATTGGTGGTGGAGGTACTCCTGGTAATAATAATACAATTGAGTATATAACCATTGCAACATTAGGGAATACAGTTGATTTTGGTGATGTAGCTCTAGGTGGTGCTGTTCATTCAGGAACAGGTACATCATCTCCAACTCGTGGATTAATTATGGGTATGAAGACTCCAGGTGTTTACTCTCAAATTGATGCCGTACAGATTATGACTACTGGAAATGCAGTAGATTTTGGTGATTTGTCAGTAGGTAGATCTTTGGGTGGTGCTTGTTCTAATGCTCATGGAGGTTTATAATGTCAAAGATTAATATTAAAAACTTATCTAATGAAAATAATGATGGAGCACCTAATATAGTAGGGATCTCTACATTTTCGTCTACTGCATATTTTGTCCCACCAAAGGGAGATACAACACAAAGACCACAGAATCCAGAACCTGGTTCATTAAGATTTAATACTGATACTGCAAGTTTAGAATATTTTAGAGGAGATACATTAGGTTGGACTCAGATTGAAATGACATCATCAGATCTTGATGGTGGTTCTACTCGTGGATTTGCTGCAGGTGGACATAGTGGACCTAATGGGTCAGGATATAGTAATACAATTGAATATTATGGTATAGATTATCCAAATAATGCATTAGATTTTGGAGATTTGGTTACTAATAGAGGTAATGGAGTGGGTGGTTGTGCATCCAGAACCAGAGGTTTTGTTACTGGTGGATATAATCAAGGAAAACAAATAGAGTATTTTACAGTATCATCAACAGGAAATGCTTCTAACTTTGATACTATAGGTGATTGGAGTGAAGGTGCAGTTGGTATGGGAAATCAAATTCGTGGTTTTAACCTTGGTGGATTTATTAGACCTGCTCCTAATGCTTGGACTAGACCATCTACAATAGATTGTTGGGATACATCATCATTAGGAAGTAGATTTGATTTTGGAGATTTACTTTATGATTTGAATTATGGATCAGCATTTGCATCACAAACTCGTGGAATTTATGCTGGTGGTACGCATCCTGAAATTATTAATACTATTCAATATGTAACACTGTCAACATCAGGAAATGCACAAGATTTTGGTGATTTAACTAAAGAGGCATATGTTCCTTCTGGATGTAGTAATTCAACTCGTGGTATTACTTTTATTGGAATGTCTCCTGATACATCAACCAATACTAATACAATTGATTATACTACGATAGCAACAAAAGGAAATGCAGTTGAGTTTGGTGAGCATATATCATCTTGTTCTACAGCACAAGCAGCAGCATCTCCAACTCGTGCAAGTGTATACGGTGGTACTGGAGGTGGTATTTTAGGATGGTTTGTAGTTAATATTGCAACAACAGGAAATGCAGTTGAGTTTGGTGATACTGTTGGTGCTGGTTCTAATTATGGAAAATATGGTGGTGGTGGTTTATCTAATGGTCATGGGGGACTCTAAATAATGGAGGAGGATAATATCTAATGGCAGTTAAGGCAGGAGCAGTTCGTTTTAATACGGATAGTAGTCAATTAGAAATATATGACGGTAATCAGTGGACTGGTATACGGTCAACTTCTCCTGAAATGCAGACTGGTGGAACTCGTTTCTGCGTTGGTGGTGGAGGTTCTGCACCAACTAATACAAATGTAATAGAATATTTTAATATCTCGACAACAGGAGATTCACTGGATTTTGGTGATTTGACTGGTGCTGGTTCAGGTAAGGGATATTGGGGTGCTACTTTTGCAGATAGAACTCGTGGTGTATGGTGTGGTTCTTATACTGGTGCTGGAAGAAATAATAATATTGTCTATACAACTATTTCATCAACAGGAGATGCATTAGACTTTGGTGATTGTGAGGCTGGTGGAGCTAAAGTTGAAGGTGGTGGATTCTCTAATGCAACAAGAGGAATTACTATGCCAGCACAGAATAGTAATGGAGCACCATATTATACAAATGCAATCGATTATCTAACGATACAACATAAAGGAAATACAAAAGATTTTGGTGATGCTCAAACTGCTCAAGGTGCAAAGGCTGCGTTTGCATCCCAAACAAGAGGTGTTTTTATAGGTGGAACATCTCCTAGTTCGAGAGCACTGGATCATATTACTATTTCAACAAGAGGAAATAGTGCTCATTTTGGAAATATATCTGATAATAATAGGACTCATATGGCAGCTAGTAATGCAGTTCGTGGACTACTTCAAGGATCACATGGGGCAGGAACTCAGATAGATTATTATACAATTGCAACTTTAGGGAATCATACTAAGTTTGGTGATTCAACAACAGCAAGGAATGCTGGAATGGCTGGAGCATCTTCTACTCGTGTAGTATTTGCTGGTGGATCTGTATCTCCAAGTGGTGTTGAGACAACTGATTATGTAAGTATTGCAACAGAAGGAAATGCAGTAGATTTTGGTGATTTAAAATATTGTGATTCGACAAATAATGGTAATAATAAAGGATTTACTAATGGTCATGGAGGGTTATAAAGATGGGAATATTACGTGCTGATAGAGTATCTGGATTAGGTGGTGCAAATGCCATCAATGGGTCTGTAAAATTTTCAACCAATAGGTTACTTGAAGTTCATGGTGCAGAGAGTAATGAAGATTTTAGATTAAGTAATGGTAGTTTTACTATAGAGTTTTGGGCCAATGTAACTGATTTAACTAATAGTAGTTTTGTTGGTCTTTTTGAAAATAATCCTGCAAGAAGATCATGGATGTTTGAAATTAGATCAAATCAAGCACTGAGGTTTGAATGGTGGACTGATGGTTCAAGTGGAAGTAATTTAACATCAAGTACTGGTGTAGTTTCTTTAGATACATGGTATCATTATGCGATTGTTAGGAATGGCACAGCACTCAACATATACGTTGATGGAACATCTGTAGCTAATACAACCACAAGTGATACTTTTTATGAAAATACTATTGAACCATTAACAATAGGTGGTATATATCAAGCTGGTGCTTTAACACAAGATATTAATGGATATGTATCTAATCTTCGGATTATAAAAGGTGAAGCAATTTATACTACAAACTTTACAGCACCAACAACAAGATTAGAAAAGACTACTAATACAGTTCTTCTTTGTTGTCAATCACCAGGAGATGTGACGCAAGAAGCAACAGATAAAACAATTGTACCTGTAACAACTTCTACTGCAGATGCATGGACAGCAGCATCACGTTTTGCTCCAGATAAAGGAGAAGACTACGGAACAACATTTGCGGATAATACAAAATTTGATACTCTCTCATATATGGTTCCACCTGGAGGAACAACAGCAGAGAGTAATAGAGGTCGTGGATTGCTGATGGGTGGTGCAGTGTCTCCTGGTGCTACTAATACAACGCAAATAAAATATTTCGATATAGCATCACAGGGAATTACTGATGATTTTGGTCAAACATCAGTAGCAAGAAGATCGACAGGATCTCTTTCATCTTCAACAAGAGCTGTAATGGGTGGTGGTTTTGTAGCTCCACCCTCACCATACACTATATCAGATGTAATGGATTATGTAACCATTGCAACCACAGCAAATGCAACTGATTTTGGTAATATGCAATCGACTGGATATGCTTATGGAACAGCATCTAATGAAACTCGTGGATTATTTGCTGGAGGTTATAGACCTAATAACAGTGCAGTTGTTAATACAATTGATTTGATAACCATATCCACTACAGGTAATGCTTCTAATTTTGGTGATTTATTTGTTGCCAGAAGAGGATATGGTGGATTAGCATCACCTACTCGTGGAATCTTTATGGGTGGAGCACCAAGTACAAAAGAGGAAATTGATTATGTAACCATTGCAACAGCAGGAAATGCAACTGACTTTGGTAATTTAACTGATGGAAGAGATAATGTTTATGGAGGATCAAGTTCAACTCGTGGTGTCATGGGTGGAGGTAGAACTCCAAGTAATACAAATATCATTGATTATATAACCATTGCAACCATAGGAAATGCAACAGACTTTGGTGATTTATTATCAGCAACTTATTATAATGCTGCCACTAGCAATAGTAGTAGAGCAGTTTGGGTTGGGGATACTGGTATAACTAACACGATGGAATATGTAACCATAGCAACAACAGGTAATTCAGTTGATTGGGGTGATCAAGGTGGAACAGCACAACATTCAGCTGGTGCAGCATCTGACAGTCATGGTGGCATCTCATAAATATGATAGAGGTATAATTACATGGCACTCAAACCACCAGTAGAAGTACCACAGGGTGCAATACGACTGAACACTGATTCTCAGAAGTTGGAGTTTTTTGCACAGGATCAGTGGTGGCAGATGGAGACTGATATTCCAGGAGAGAGTTTGAATGGTGGTAGTGGTCGTGGAATGGTGATGCAAGGAATTGAACCTGCTATTACTAATGCTATTAGTTATGTGAATATTGCTTCCACTGGAACTTCAGAGAGTTTTGGAACTTCTAATTTTGCAAGAAGAGCCCCTGCAGCGTGTGCATCAGCAACTCGTGCTATTAGTGGTGGTGGTTGTACTCCTGCTGTTCAAGATGATGTAGACTATTTTACAATTGCATCAAAAGGAAATGGAACAGACTGGGGTGATTTAGATGAAGATAGATCTGCTATGAGTGCATGTTCATCAGCAACTCGTGGAATATTTGGTGGTGGTTATACTCCCGTATATTCTGATACTCTTGAACTTATAACAATTGCATCAACAGGTAGTGCTCAAGATTTTGGTAATTTAGTAGAAGGAAGATGGGATCCAACTGCAATGGCATCACCAACTCGTGCAGTTTGGGTTCAAGGTGCTAAGGCTCCTGCAAACCAAAAGTCAGATACTATGGATTATATTACAATTTCATCCACAGGAAATGCATCAGATTTTGGTAATGCAACGACAAGTAAACAGGCGGCTCCTGGATGTTCAAATTCAATTAGAGGAGTATGGGGTGGAGGATATTCACCATCAACTGTAGGTAATATTGATACTATAGATTTTGCAACAACAGGAAATTCAGTTGATTTTGGTGATATGAGTGTGAATAGAAGTATTGGAGCTGCTTTTTCTTCACCAACTCGTGGAGTATTTGCTGCTGGATGGTCTGGTTCAAATAGTAATATTCTGGATCAGATAAATTTCGCAACAAGAGGAAATGCAATTGATTATGGTGATTTAAATAGATCATGTCATAGAACCACTGGTACATCTAATAGTCATGGAGGTTTATAATGTCAGAATTTAGAGTAGACAAGATAACAAATAGAGATGGTAGTGCAGGAACACAGATTTGTGGAGTTTCTACATTTAGTGGAACATCTGGGATGATAATGCCTGGTGGTCCAACAGAGTATCGTGGTGGAAGAGGCAGAGGATTTTTTGGTAGTGGTGCAACTCCATCTAACACTAGAAATCTTGATATGATTGAGATTGCTACTAAAGGTGATGGAACTGATTGGGGTGATGATAGTGTTGATGGAAGACAAGAAGGTAATGCATCATTTGCTTCATCAACTCGTGGTATATGGGCTGGTGGTTATGTTGGTGGTGCTATAAGTGGAATTGTATATACCACAATGTCATCATTAGGCGGTGTATCTAACTTTGGTAATTTATCATCTGGTCGTTATAGTAATGCTGGTGCGGGAGATAAGACTCGTGGAATAAGTTTTGGTGGAAAAACAGCACCATCTGGACCACATGAAAATCTTATTGATTATGTAACTATTGCATCAACTGGAGATGGTACAGACTTTGGTGATCTAACAGAGGGTGTTTCATTTGTTGGTTCAGGAATAAACAATACAACTCGTGCAATAAAAACATGTGGAACAAGAGTAACTGGTAATACTGCTGGCAATATAATAGATTATATAACTACTCAATCAACAGGGAATGCAACTGATTTTGGTGATGCGATTACTAAAAAGAATTCCCTTGCTGGATGTTCTAATAAAACTCGTGGGATATATGGTGGAGGACAAGGTCCCTCAGGTAATTTTAATACTATTGAATATGTAACTATTGCAACCACAGGAGATGCAACAGATTTTGGTGATTTAGCACACGGTGGAAATAATGGTCAGATAGATTATTTGGGTGCTTGTGCAAGTTTAACTAGGGGTGTGTTTGCAGGTGGTCAGACTCCAACAAAAATTAATACTATACAGTATGTGGAGTTAGCATCAACAGGAAATACACTAGATTTTGGTGACTTAACAAATGCAAGAAGATTTTGTTCAGGATTTTCTGACTGTCATGGGGGTTTAACATAATGGAACAATCAACATTACAATCTCCACCAGTAGGAGCATTTAGATTTAACACAGATTCCAGTAAGTTGGAATATTATGATGGTAATCAGTGGGTAAATATAACTTCCACATCACCAGATGTATTGACTGGTGGAACTCGTGCAGTTCTTGCTGGTGGGTATACTCCATCAGATTGGGTTAATACGATGGAGTATATAAATGTTGAATCATCAGGGAATGGAGTAAACTTTGGCGATCTCCTTGATAAGAAAGGTGATCATAATGGGACAATGGCATCAAGAACTCGTGGATTATTTGCTGGTGGTTATTATCCATCAGGTCAGATAAGATATAATAGGATTGAGTATATAACGATTGCATCAACAGGTGATGGAATTGATTTTGGTGATATGACAAGAACCTCTAATGCATTAGTGAATGCTTCTAGTGCAACAAGAGGTATTTTTATGGGTGGTTATTGGCCATCAAATAATAGAACAAATAGAATTGATTATGTAACAATATCATCAAAAGGAGATTCAAAAGAGTTTGGTGATTTAAGTCAGCAAAGAAGAAATGCTGGTAGTTGTGCATCACCAACTAGAGCAATAATTGCTGGTGGAAATGATGGAAGTCTTGGTATTTGTAATATTATAGAATATCTAACTATTGCATCAACAGGAAATTCAGCAGATTTTGGTGATTTAACTATTGCAAGACAAACTCCTTATGGTGCATCGAATAGTACTCGTGGGTGTTTTAATCATGGTCATGGAGGTAGTCCCACTCAACAAAATACAGTAGATTATATACAGATTGCATCACTAGGAAATGCAAAAGATTTTGGTGATGTAGCAACTTCTGTAAACCATACAAATGGAGCAACTAGTCCAACTCGTATAATAATGTATGGTGGTTCTGGTGGTACAAATAATATTCAATATCAGAATATAGCAACAACAGGAAACTTGTTGGATTTTGGTGATATGAATGAAGGAAGAGGTTCATGTGCAACTGCATCTAATGGTCATGGTGGTCTTTAATAAATAACTAAAAAATATTACTATGTCTACACTTAGGGTTAACTATATAACCAATAAATCTGGAGATCAGGGACCTGTAATTGCTGGTATTTCTACTGTATCTTCTGATTCTCATATGGTATTTCCTAGTGGCGATACAAGAATGAGAAATTCTGAATTAGTAACAAGTGGATTAACATATCATTGTGATGCATCTATTCCTACATCATATTCTGGAACTGGAACTATTGTAAATAATTTAGGGTCTGCTGGATCTTCATATAAAGGATATTGGTTTGGATCTGATACTACAGGAACCAAATCAGCAGCTATGTTTGATCCAAATGAAGGTGGTGGTAGTTGGTTTTTGGAAGGAATGGGTGGTGATTTCCATAGAATAAATTATTTGATGATATCTGCAACTGCAAATGCTGTTCCTGGTTCTCTAATGGGAGACACTAATGGATCTTCATTAGGATTTACTAATTCATTTACACAATCATGGTGGTCTAAATGTCTTAGAGTAGGTGGCCAGAATCTGGGACAACCTATATTGACATTAAATAATCATACTCAAGCTAGTCATGGTGGAGATAAGAGTGGAATTAATATGTCTATTGGAACTGATGGAGCTATAGATTTTCAAACAAGATTAGGTGCTACTTGTTGTCAGACTTTGGAAGGAAAGCCTGGTGTTGTAACAAGTAGGTGGCAGAATACTACTATAACTTATGATGGAGCATTTAAAAAAATGTATCTTGATGGGAATTTGATTGGACAAGCAGCAAATACTGGAACTATGGTTATGAAACAGTCTGTTTATTTTGGAGCTAATTCTGATAATGTTGCTGCTGATCCAAATCAGGCCAGCATTTATGCATTTAGGGGATATTTGGCTAAGATTATGATGTATAGTAGAGCTATTACACAAGACGAGGTATATCGACTTTATGCATCACAGAAATATCGTTTTCCTGATCAAGCATAATTATGGCAGTAGCTTCTGGTTCGATAAGATTTAATACTGACTCCAGTAAGTTGGAGATATACAATGGTGATAAGTGGTGGAATATTGATTCAACATCACCAGAGGAGCAGACTGGTGGAACTCGTGGTGTATGGATGGGTGGAGCAACTCCAAGTAATACTGATAGAATTGATTATGCAAGTATTAGCACAACAGGAAATGCAATAGATTTTGGTAATTTAACTACTGCAAGACATAATAATGGTGATGGTGGTCAGGCATCAAGAACTCGTGGTTTTATTGCGAATGGTGCAAGTCCCATAGCAGGTCAAATTGGTTATATTACTTTCTCATCTACTGGTGATGAAACAGATTTTGGTGATATGGCACATGCTGTAACTAATGGAGCTGCTACTGCATCTGATAGTACAAGAGGATTAATGTTTGGTGGTTATGCCTCACCTGCAACTTTGAATGCAATTCAATACATTACTATGGCATCATCAGGTAATGGAGTGGATTTTGGTGATTTGGCTGATAGTGGTGCTTCTAGTGCTATTGCTTCTCCAACAAGAGCAGTTACTATTGATAATAGTATGAATGCTGTAGAGTATGTAACTATTTCAACTCTAGGAAATGCAGCAGAGTTTGGTCAATCAATATGGAATGGTGGGCATAGAGCATTTGCTTCTAATGCAGTTCGTGGTGTTGGTTTTGGTGGTGAAACCACACCTGGTGCTTTAACAAATACTATTGAAATGATTACGATTGCAACACTTGGCAGTAATGCAGATTTTGGTGATCAACACACTACTATAGCAGAGGGTAGTGCATGTTCATCATCTACTCGTGCGGTTTATGGTGGTGGAAATCCAAGTCAAACAAATCAAATGCAATATGTTCAAATAATGACGCAAGGAAATTCATTTGACTTTGGTGATTTAACACAAGGAAGAGTTCATTGTGATGCTTCCTCTAACGGTCATGGAGGACTTGGGTAGACCAAATTCGAACTTTTTTTCCCATATATTCGGAAAAAAAACTCCGGTATTTTTTTGGCATGTCAGGATTTTTTAAAAATTACCAACCCCAAGTAACAGCAGAGTAACGAGTACCACTGATTGCTTCAGTAACACCATGAGGCCACAAGAATGGAGATGGCCACATACAAATATCTCCCACACCAAAATCAATAGCATAATCATCCCAGAAGAATAATTTAGCACCTTCATAATCAGTATTAAAGTTAAGAATAAAACTTAGGACTGGTATTCCTTTATTTTCACCATCGAATATTGAGTGGATATGATCAACATGATACCTCATTATTTGTCCGGGTTTATATCTATTAAATCTAACACCTGTGAATCTATTCATTATCTGACTTGTTCTTTCAGATGGATAAGTATATCTTGCATTATATTCTGCTCCTGCTTGTATAATAATAGGAGACAATAAATCCTGTAGTTCCTTTGTTGTTGGTTGAACATCAAGTTCCATTGTCTCTTCGGAACCATATGAATCTGATTGAGAATTATACCAAGTATGAGGTTTCCACTCTCTTGTTTCAACATCTTTAATAATATATTCACAAAGATTGGCAGGTATAATACCCTTGGCAGTATAGATACAATCTTTAAGTGTGGTATTGGGTCCGTTAAGTTCCATTAGTCTACAATCTCCAAAGGTCGTGCTTGTTCACATTTACGGCAGAAGTCGTTCATAAATCTATCTTTTTGTTTATAATAACTATTTGATGATAATAGTTCTCGTAGTGGAGTTTCATTAATATTACCACAACTATACTCTTGATGGTAGTCATGGCAGCAATAGAATACATTTCCTTTAATACCAAAGTATAAGTTATCAAAGTAATTTGCATTACATCTGAGTGGTTGATCACCCCAATCTATTGTACCAGTTGGTAGTTTTTGGGTTTCACACTCTGCACCCTCAAGAGTTCCTGCTCTATCAATCAATCCAGTCATACTAAAGTTAATATTTTTAGTATGTTGGAATTTTTGATATACTTTTTGGAACTCTTGCTTATGATCTTCACTACCATCACCATTTACAATAATAGTAATGGGGAAGTTTAATTGTGATGCTCTTTCAAACAAATAACTGAGTTGATAGAACATTCTATACATTACAGCAACAGAAGCACCAGTAATATTTTTCCATTTATTTTCATCCAGTGTAGGAATATTTAAACGAAACTGTTTAATATTTTGTGGATGTTTAATAAGAAAGTCTGTGAGTTCAGTAGTAATCATACTTCCATTAGAAATATGTTCATACTGAAAATTCATATTAGTCACCAATTGTAATTTTTCAATGAAGGTATCATCTAGATTTGGTTCATTATACGTTGCAAAAGATACATCATTTAATTCCCAAGGAGTATAAACTGTGCGTATTTCTCTTAGTATTTTTTCAAATAGATCTAACTCCATACACTCTTTAGGTGCAGGAGTATCATAGGCATTAGGACAGAACCAGCACTTATAGTTGCAATGAGTATTGTTTTCTATTTGTGCAATTCTATATGCAAACCCATGAAATTCAGGTAATGGTCTTGCTAATTCAGACACAACGTTCAAGTGGGAGATATGTTAAGGATTGTTTGTCTCCCATATTGCCTTTAGGCCATGTATTGAAGGATAAACTAATTCTTTCTTCATCACCTTGATTAACAGGTACACTATGTGATAGATTACTTGGGAATAATAATAATTCACCTTTCTTCATTGGTAGCATAAATGTTGCACTATTAAAGGTATTGAATTTTGTTGTTTGTAATGATACGTCTCTCTGATGTCCACCTCTAAATTGGATAGGTGGCATTTTCTCATGGATTTGTGGAAACCATACACCACTGATCATACTGTTAGGATGTACATGCTCATGATGTGATTCTCCTTTTTTACTTTTATTCAACCAAGATTGAGTAATAACGAGTTTATCATTTGATGCCATTATTTCAGTTACATATTTGTGAAGTTTTGCTTCAATGAATGTACGAATATTTGACAATTCTGGATTATCAAGTATAAAAGTTTCTTCTGATTGACGGTTGTAATGTTGAACCATTCCTCCTGGAGCACAATTATTACCACCACCCCTATTATCTTTTCTACAAGGTGTGTTACGGATATATTCTAATTCTTTATCATAATTTACTGGATAAGGACATATCATTACTGGGATAGGAAATAATTGTAATAACTCATCGCCTTCTCCTGTCTGTTGTACAGGATATCCCATTGATTGTGGTGGAGAATATTGCTTTAAGTTTTCTTCTTGTTGAGGTTTAGGATATGTGGATGATTGAGGTGGCACATTATACTCTTCTAGTACTTTTGTTTTTTTTCCTGTTATATCACTGAAATCCAATGGTTTAGTTGCTGATGCAGTCATTGTACTTTTTTGTTCCTATATCACATTATATATCCTTATTAAGGATAAGGCAAGTAACTATAGTTTGTCAAGTCTAATAAATAATAAAAAAAGTATCATATAATAAATGGCATTCACCAAAGTTCGTGGACCTGGTATTACTACGACTGACAATTATAGAGTTGGTGTTATAACTGCAACTAAGTTTGTTGGACCTTTTGAAGGTGATGTAACTGGTGTATCGACTGGTGCAAATACAATCGATTGGGGTAATGAAGCTACTGATACGACTTGTTTTATTGGATTTACTACATCAGCAACAGGTTTTTCTCAAGCAAAGACTAGTTCTGGTTTAATTTATAATAGTGCTAATAAGAATGTAACTGTTTCTGGTAATCTTACTGTTGGTGGTGTACTACAATATGAAGATGTAACAAATGTAGATTCTATTGGTGTTATAACTGCTCGTAGTGGTTTAGTTGCTAATGCAGGTAGTATAGTTGATATTAATGGTGATCTTGATGTAGATGGTAAGACTGATTTAGATGATCTTAGTGTTGCTGGTGTATCGACATTTGCTGCTCATGTTAATTTAAATGATGACATAGAACTTAGATTTGGTAACGATGATGATGCTTCAATCAAAGTTGATGGTAGTCAGAACTTTTTGATACAAGGTGATGCCACCACATACTTAAGAGGTGCTACTCTTAATTTAGGTGCGAATGGTGGTTCTGGTGGTTTCAATAGTAATGTTGTTCTTCGTGAATCTGGTGGTAGACAAGATGTTCAATTAGGAGAAGAGGGAAGTACTAAATTAAAGACTGTTCCTAAAGGAATATTAATAACAGATCAATTAGATGTTAATAATATAAACGTTTCTGCTGGTGGTACTTTTGGTGATGATGTAGCAATAGCAGATAAGATTGTTCATGCTGGAGATACAAATACTGCAATAAGATTTCCTGGTGCCGATCAGTTCTCAGTAGAGACAGCAGGTTCTCAAAGACTTCTCATCGACTCAAGTGGACACATAACACCAGGTGCTGCAAACGCACAAGATTTAGGCAGTACTTCAAAAGAATTTAGAAATTTATATATTGGTGCTGGTGGAACAGCATTTTTTGGTGATGCACAGGAAGTAAGATTATATCATGATGGCAATAATACTTACCTCAAGGGCGATGCTAATGCTGGACTCATGTCGATTGAGGGTCGGGGTAATGTAGAATTATTTGCTTGGGATAAAGTTCTGTTAAGAGTTAATGCTGGAGAACCTGCAGTATATTGTAATAATAATAGTTCAGTAGATTTATATTATAATGGAGGTACTTATACAACTGCTAAATTAAAAACAAGTAAAGTTGGTGTTACAGTACATGGAGAAGTCGCAGCATCACAAGACTATCCAAATTTACGACCAACATTAGATTTTAATTTCACGCAAGTTAAGAAACTAGATCCAAGAATTACATATACTAGAAGTGGACCTGCATCATATATTGATGAGTTTGGTATTGTTAGAATTGTTGGTGATAATGAACCAAGATTTGATCACGATCCAGCAACAAGAGAGTGTAAAGGATTATTGGTTGAGGAGAGTCGAACTAATTCAATACCATATGGAACAACACCAGGTGATAATTGGAGTGGTTCTAAAGCTGGTTCAACATGGATAGAGAATACAACAGAAACAACAGCACCAGACGGAACATATACTGCTACAAAATGGGAATTTACTAATACTGATCCATATCTATACCACCAACAAACTTTAAGTGCAAATACAACATATACAATGAGTGTCTGGGTAAAGGCAGGAACAAATATGTCAGGTGATGTATTACAACTGAGAATGGGTGCTGGTCCATATTCTACAAATGCTAATTCAACTCTTTCTACTGATGGATCATGGAAGAGACTTACATTTACAAAGACAGTTGGTGGAAGTGATGAAACAAATGTGAATATAGGATTTGAACCACAGACTGCAAGTGGAAATCCAGCTGCTGGTGATTCAGTTTATATTTGGGGTGCTCAATTGGAAGTAGGAGGATATGCAACTTCACTCATTCCAACATATGGAACATCAGCAACTCGTGGAGCAGATGTAGTAACTATAGAAGGAGAAGAGTTTACTGATTTTTATAATCAAGTAGAAGGAACAATATTCTTATCTGCAAGTTATATTGAAGATATCCGTTCTTCTGCAATTGTTGTTATTGATGATACTTCAAATGAAAGTGAGTATACTGAAGTTGGTTACAGAGCAGGTGGTGCTAGTTCTGGTGGTGTTGCTTCATATATTAGAACTGATGCTGGAAATGACCAATATTATAAACAGTATGCAAGTTCTGCAACTCAAGGTAATGAGTTTAAAGTAGCACTTGCATATAAGGATAATGATTATGCATCATCTGTTAATGGACAGGATGTAGATACAGATACAAGTGGAACAACTTCTAAAGTTTATGATAGATTACGTTTTAGTGATGTTGATACTGTTGGTGTAGTAGGATCTGGTCACTATAGAAGGTTTATATATTATTCAAAGAGACTTTCAAATAACCAAGTGGTTACTCTAACATCATAATAAATACCACAGGAGAGATATAACTAATGCCTAATTTAGTCGGAATCGGAAATAGTCAAGTACCAACCAACGCAATGTTGGGTGGATTGGCATATCAAGATCCTGCTCATGCTAATTTAACAAATGTAGAGATAGAAAATATTGCTGCTATTAAGGCAATAATTAGTGATAGTCCAACTGCAGGTCCAGCAAGAGTTTTTGTATATGATACTTCCTATGATAGTGATGGTGGTGCATGGAGAAAGAGAACACAACATACATCTTGGTATAATGAACAGCCAGGAGAATATAGAGGATCTAGGAAAGAATTTCCTTCTATTGCTGTAATTGTTTGTACAAGTAATACCGTAACAATTTATGATGGTGATGATCCAAATCTATCAATGTGGATGATCTTCAAGTCATTTAGTGGTGGCGGCGGAATGGAGAATACATATTTGATGCAATATTCTGCTCATAACAAAGTATGTGCTTTGAATGGTGTTATGGTTATTGGACAACTATCTGGTTCTGATAACTGGGGTAATCCAGTAGTTAATTTTATTTCTGAAGAAGTAATTAGATCAGACCCTAATGGTAGTGAGGGTGGAGTATGGGGTGGAGGTATTGCCCATAGAAATACCCAAGCTGGTTATAGTATGGGTGGAACTAGATATGATATTGCTAATTCTAGGATAAGAGATATCTCTATGAAAGTATTGCCTGATGCTGTGATTGATGATAGATCAGGACTTCCAATTCCAACGATTGTTTATAGTCATTATAATGGTATAAGTGTTGTTAGGGCTACTGAGTCATTTAATGATACTAGTAGAAATGTTTATGACATTACATCGTCTTCATCTAGTCATCATTTATCAGTTTTCAATGCTATAACAGAAAGGGGAAGATTAATTTTTGAACAAGATGGTAGTAATGGACAGTCCATAATGCATATGGATATCCCTACAGGTGATACTACCAGTACTCATTCTTCTTCAAACATTGCTGATAAAACATGTCTTAAACCTTATTATAATTCAATAACATATGCTAGATGGAATGAACCCATTGGAACTACTCAGGGGTGTGGTAATGGAGTTGCAATGAAAGATGATAATTATGCATTGTTATCTTATGGAGCTACTGGTGGAGGAAAGGCAACTCTTATTGAACCTGATTTTGTGACTAAAGAGAAAACAAGAGTTGCATATATTACTAAGGATTATAATAGTGGTTGGATGGTTGGTGGTTGTAGATTTGCTATAGGTGGCGATAAAGTTCATGAGTTAGATGGTGTAGATTATGCCTTAACAGCAACTGATGGTGGTACTAGTAGACTAACATCAGAAACTTATAGTAGTGGTGCTACATCATGGCAGATGGTAGATAATGCTGGAAATAATAATGGATATGTCGTTGTAGAATTTAAAGGATTGACGATAGGAAAAAGATATAAAATTCAAATGACGTGGGATAATAATGCAACATTAGATTCTGGTTATACTCATAGGGTGGTTCATGATAATAGTGGTACTGGTGAGAATCCAACTATATTTGATACTTGGAATAAGACAAATGGTAGTTCAGAAACTCTTACTGGATACTTTACTGCACAAACTGAAAATGCTGATGATCTTGTAATCTATGCAAATGCAATAACACTTAATGTAACTAATTTTAGTTGTCGTCAGACTAATGATCTGGGTCAGTATAGTGGTATTCAACCAAATCATATTGTTAATGGTAGTTTTGATAGTTCTTCTGGTTGGAATGTGAATAGTTGGACAATTAGTGGTGGTACTGCTACCTCTGGATCAGGTAATGATTCTGTATGGAGAACTGTATATGGATTTACGCCAGGCAAAACATATGCTGTTACTATAACTGTAGATACAAATAATGGTAATCTATATGGATATATCCCTTATACTTATGGTCAATTCCCAATATCTGGAACTGGTACGAAACATTTCTTCTTTATAGCGACATCATCTAATCATCCCATAGGAGTTACTAATCTTGGAACTACCGGTAATGTTATTTCAGAAATAAGAGTTAGACCAGTAGAATCTAGTTATGCTCATACTAATAGTAAAGGTATATACAGTTTTGGAAATTTAACTAAGGAATCTGTTGAATCGGGAGCAGATTTAACTTGTTATGGTGGTTTTTCTGGTAGTACTGATTACCTTTGGCAACCATATACTTCTGATTTAGATTTTACAACTGAAATGTCAATTATGTGTTGGGTGAATGGGTGGACAAATGGGCATAGTTTACTTCATAGAGGACCAGATACAACAAGAAATAGTCAAACAAGTTTCTATCTATACATGGATTCTACACATGATATCCGTTTTACATTAACGTCTAATGGTTCATCAGAGAATAATTATGAAATAGAATTAGCTCGTAATATGACTGGATGGCATCATGTTTGCTTTACTTTAAAGGGTGGAACGGTACTGGGTTATTTGGATGGAGTTTTGAAACGTACTGGATCTTTCAGTGGTAATATATTCAGTCAAGCAACAAATGCAAATGGATTATATGTTGGTAGAGGTCCAGTTGGTAGTACTTATAATGGCAAACTTTCATTGCTTCGTATATCATCATCGGCACCAGATGCTGCTGATGTAAGAAGTATCTATAAAGATGAGAGATCATTATTCCAACCAGATGCTAAGTGTACTGTTTATGGAACATCAGATGATGTTAATGCTATTGCTTATGATAGAACCACAGATCTTTTTCATATGGGAACATCATCTGGTCGTAGCGATTTTAATAGGTTGACAAGAATAAATAATACGACTAACGCTGTTGCTGATCATCTTTCAGCTGCTGGTGGACTTATAGCGGAGCAATAGTATGGTAGTAAGAGTAGAAAAACCAGAATTTAATTTAAGATCTAAGTTAAATGAACTTGATTATAAAGTTCTTCCTTATGAGAAGGCACCAAGAGGTAGTATAATTCAAACGGTTGTTAATCAAAAAATGTCAACCACTCAAAAGGAGAGAGCAGGAGCTTGGGCTGAATTTGATACTGATATGAGGATAGATTTTTCACCTTATCTTCCAACTAGTCAGTTACTTTTAGAATTTTTTGGAACTTATAATTGTAAAAATTCTACTCATTTACAATATGCCAAGTTTTATGATAATACAGCAGGTGCTACAGTTAGTGAACCACCTGCAAATGGATCTAGGGATAGATGTCATTGGGTAATGAGGACATCTCATTTTGATAATAATGATGCAAACGTTATGCATATGATGGTTCTAACTCCAGCAGTAAGTACTGATCTTAGACAATATACAATTTACATGAGGACTGAAGGTGTTACCATAGAGTTCTATTCTTCAGATTTATCAACTGCAGCAGGAGCAACTACACCATGTATGTTTAAAATTCAGGAGATTCGTCAATAATGGGATACTACGGACATCAACCAGCAGCGGGTGAGAATAATAGTTTTAAGATATTAGATGATATTTCATCTCATGCTTTAACCTTTGATGGGACTTCTACACAAATAATTTCTGCATCTGATGACACTTTAACATTTAATAATCATAGGTTTATTCAGGGACAGAGGGTAACATATAATAATGGTGGTGGGAGTAATATTGGTGGTCTGACATCAGGAACTGTTTATTATATTATTAAGCATGATACTAATATTATTAAATTAGCAACATCGGCTAGTAATGCTGCTAATGGTACGGCAGTTAATATAACATCAGTAGCGGGATCAGGAACTTCACAGACATTAACTATTGCTTTTGATGGTACAAATACAAAATTTAAAGCAACTTATAATAATGGAGTTAAAACAAATCTAACAAGAGCTGCCCAATTAATGATATCCATTAATGGTGTCATTCAACAGGGTCAGACTTCTAAATCACCTACAGTTGGATATGCTGTTGATTCTGATAGTACGATTATATTTTCAGTTGCACCAGTAGCTACAGATATATTCTGGGGAAATTTAGTAGCAAGTAATTTTGCATCATTTGAAGTTTCTGATAATGATGTTGATAGTTTTGCTGGTGATGGTAGTAAGGTTGATTTTAGTTTATCAAAACAATCTGTAAATAATCAAAATTTATTAGTCACTATTGATGGTGTTGTTCAGTATCCATCTGATGGTACTACTGCAAGAGCATATAGTGCTTCTGGAAATACTATAACATTCACAGCTGCTCCTGCAAATAAGACTACTATTCAGGTAAGACATATTGGATTTGCTGGTGGTTCTGGTTCTGGTTCTGGTGGAGTAACTGGATTTTATGGAAGAACTGGTAATGTTTCGTTAATTAATACTGATGACATAACTGTTAGGGATATTACTTGTCGTCATATTAATTCCTCTGGTGTTATAACTGCAACTAAGTTTGTTGGTCCAATGAATGGATCTGGTGGTGTTTTCAGTGGTATTGTTACAATTACTGATACCACAGATTCAACATCAACTACTACAGGAGCACTACAAGTTCGGGGTGGTGTAGGAATTGCTAAGAGTGTTTTTATTGGCGGCAGTCTTTCTATAGGTGGAACGATAACATATGAAGATGTAAGGAATGTAGATTCAATTGGAATAATAACTGCTAGAAAGGGAGTTCATATAGGAAGTGCTGGATCAATATTTTCTCCTGCATCTAACACATTAGCATTAGGAACTAATAGTGCGGAAAGACTTCGCATCCAAAGCAATGGTAAAGTACTGATTAACACTACTACAGTAGGCGCAACGGGTGCAAATGATTTAACTTTAGCCACAACAGGAAGTACAGGATTAACAATTAGAAGTGGTACGTCTAATGATGGTAATATATTCTTTTCAGATGCAACTTCTGGTTCTGCTGAATATGCTGGATATATTCAATATGAACATGCTAATAACGTATTAAGGTTTGGAACTGCTGAAGCAGAAAGATTTCGCATCAACTCAAGTGGTGCTCTTGGATTAGGTGGAGCAACTTATGGATCATCAGGTCAGGTATTAACATCTGCTGGTTCTGGAGGTGTTCCAACTTGGACAACTGTATCTGCTGGACCAGGCACAGGTGAAAGTTATGTTAAATCTAGAAATGGTAGTGGAAATCTATCAAATAGTGGAACGAATACTTATGCAGGATATAGGGCAGGAAGTGCTTTAGCTAGTGGGTGTGATCATAATACACTTTATGGATCAGATGCTGGACGTAATATAGCGAGTGGTGGTGGTTATCATACTGCTATTGGTGAAAGAGCTTTAGAGGCAAATTCATCGGGTAATAGTTGCGTGGCTGTTGGCCAAGTAGCTTTAATGCAGAATACTGGTAATCAGAACGTTGCCGTGGGTAATAATGCAATATACGGTAGTGGTGCTGGAAGTAGCAACACAGCCGTGGGATATATGGCAATGAATACTTTGACCAGCGGTGCTAATAACACTTCCGTTGGCCATCATGCAGGTAGAAACTATACCACTTGCGGTGGAAACGTATCCATAGGTAAGGATGCACATGACTCCAACCAGACTGGTGGTGAAAATACGATAGTTGGACATCAAGCAGCACAAGCTAATACCTCAAATAGAAATACTTGCTTGGGTAATAGCGCACTGTATTCAAATATTACTGGGTATAACAACGTTGCCATAGGACGTTATGCAATGATGTTAGCTGGTGGTGGTACTAATATAAACGCTTGTACTGCTATTGGTCATAATGCAATGTACAATGGTGGTGGTGATGGTAATACTTGTGTAGGATCTGAAGCTGGTCAAGCTTTGACCACGGGACATAGTAATACTGTTCTAGGTGCTTCTGCATTTGATGCTAATCAGGCGGGACATTATACAGTTGCGATTGGTAATAATTGTTTAGGTAATTTTAATAGCGCACAGGCAGAGAATACTGCTATTGGGTCTCAATGTGCTACTGCTCTTACTAATGGTGTTGAAAATATTTTCATTGGACGAGAATGTGCTACTGGTATAACTGGCGGTTCTTATAATGTAATTCTTGGTAAAAGTGCTATGGCTGGTAGTACTGGAAGTAATGTTCATAGTAATGTTGTTATTGGTAGGTTAGCTGGTCGTCTTATTACTAGTAGTAATAATATTGTTTTGGGACGTGAAGCAGCTTATGATATGACTTCTGGTAATGAAAATATAATTATGGGACATGAAGCTGCCTATAATCTGACCACTGGTGGTCATAATATTATTATGGGATATCAGGCTGCTAAGAATAAGGTTCTTACTTCTAGTAGTAATGTTATGATTGGTAGTGATGTTTGTAAAGATATACATGCATCATCTGGTTCTATAGTTGCAATAGGAAGATATGCTTTAGATGCTTATGATGGATATGGTGGTGGTTCTTTTGGTGGATGGAGTGTAGCAATTGGTACTGGTGCAATGGGTGTTAATAGAAACACCCGACATTCTGTTTGTATTGGTAATAATGCAGGAGGCAATTGGAATCCCACAGAAGGTAATCTACATGAAGGTGGTTGTGTCTTTATTGGTGGTAGTGCAGGTGGAGATGGACCTACGACTGCTACTGCTGCTGTGGTTGTAGGACGTAATGCTTATTCTAGTGGTAATAATAAAACGGGTGCTAATAACGTTGCTATAGGTGTTAGATCTTTAGAACAAGCTACTTCGGGACAGCACAATGTGTGCATGGGAACCTTTGCTGGATATAGAATTACGACTGGTAATAATAATGTGATGATTGGATATCTAGCAGGATATGCTTATGATACAACTAATGGTACTCAAACAGGTTCTCAGAACACCATGATTGGTGGATATACTAAGGCAAGTGCTCAAGGAACTACTTATGAGAATTGTTGGGGATATGGTGTAACTGGTAAGGGAACTAATACTAGCATGGTAAAAGGTTCTAGTGGTGTTTATCAGCAGAATAATTCATCGTCTTGGTCTACTACATCTGATATAAGGATTAAGAAGAATGTTGTAGATAATAATGTTGGTTTAGATGCTATTGAAAAGATTCGTGTTCGTAACTTTGAGTATAGAACTGAGGCAGAGATCACCGATTTTGATGATTCGATTGAGAAATCTGCAGTTGCTGTAGATAAACCAGGAATTCAGTTAGGTGTAATAGCACAGGAAATACAGGAAGTATTACCTGATGTTGTAAAACAACAGAGTACTGGAGCGTATACTGTGGATCCAGATAATTTGACTTGGTATCTTGTGAACGCAGTCAAGGAACTTTCTGCTGAAGTCAAGGCTCTTAAAGCACAACTAAATAGTTAAAAATTTGATATAAAATGGCAATTACCACTTCGTTAGTCTGGACTGTAAGAGATGTTGATAGAGAGACATCTGATGGATTTATAGTTCATGCTGCATGGGAACTCAGAGGATATACTAAGAAAGATGGTGTTGGTATAGCCACCTTTAGATTTGAAGGTGATGCTAATTTTCCTAATCTTAGAACGGGAAGTGAAATTGCATTTTCTAGTGTGACAAAAGATAATGTAGTTAGTTGGGTTAAAGAAGCAGTAGGAGTAAGTACAGTTAGTTGGTATGAAGATCGTATGCATGATGCTTTAATAGACATACATGCAAAACCAAATCCAGGTGATGGTATGGGTGATGGAACACCTTGGGTGGATGATGATGAACCATTTCTTGCTTCTGATACTGAATTGGATGAATAAATAGGTAAAAAGATATAATGGCAGCACTAGATTTTCCAGCAAGTCCCAGTTTAAACCAAAGGCATACAGAGAATAATGCTAGTTGGGAGTGGAATGGTAATGCTTGGATAAGATTGGCAGATCCAGGTGCTGATGGTTCTCAGGGTGCTCAAGGTGCTGCTGGAGCTCAAGGTGCTGCTGGTGCACAAGGAGCTCAAGGTGTTCAAGGTGCTGCTGGTACTGCTGGTGCTCAAGGTGCTCAAGGACATCAAGGTTCTGGAACAGGACAAGTAGATAAGATTTATAGTGGACTTACAACGGTTCAGGCATCAACATATAATATTGTTAATACTGTAGCAGGAACAGGAATAGCAACAGTCCAACCATCTGGAATGAATGTTGCTGGTGTTGTAACTGCAACAAGTTTCAGTGGTAGTGGTGCAAATTTAACAGGAATCACCGCAGGATATTGGGGACAAGATTCTGTTGGATTAAATACTGTTACTTCTGTTGGTGTTAATACTTCAACTGTTAATGATAAAGATCTTCAGGGTATTGGTAATACGTTTAATGGAATGTATATCTCTAATGGAATGGTGATATATGATAATGCTTTAAGTGGAAATCATTATATTGGCACAGCATTTAATGGTTTAATGGCAGGTCCAGTAACTATTCATGGTACGTTATCTGTTGATGGACAATATGTGGTGGTTTAATAAATACTATGATGGAGATAAAGTAGAATGACGATTATTAATCCCAATAGTATTTCGGGTATCACATCATTTACTGCAGAAGCAGATGTAATGAATTTCTATAGGTCTAATGGGACTTTGGGAAGTTTGCAGTTGAATGGTTGTAACTTTAATACTACAAATGGAATTTCTACTTTTAATAATCTTAATGTTGGTGGAACATTAACATATGAAGATGTAAAGAATGTAGATTCGGTAGGTATAATATCAGCAAGAACAGCTATTCATGTAGGTGCAGGTATATCAGCAGTAGGTATTATAACAGCAACATCATTCCGTGGTGATGGTTCACAACTAACAGGAATTACAGAAACAACAATAAACAATAATGCTGACAATAGAGTTATAACTGGTTCAGGTACTGCTAATACATTAAATGGAGAATCATCATTAACTTTTGATGGAACTACATTAACAACAACTCAATTTAATGTTTCAACAGGTGCAAACGCATTTGAGACATCTGCTAATGTATTTAAAGGTGCATCAGGTCAGAAGGGAGTATATCTAAGGTCTGCATTATCCTCTGCAACTACACCAAGTTATTCAAGTGTTGATGATACAAATACAGGAATATTTTTACCAGGCTCAGATGTATTTGCAGTAACTACAGGAGGAACAGAAAGACTTCGCATCACATCAGGTGGTCAAGTAAATATTGGTGGTAATTATACACAGACTTTTAATGCATTAGATGTTACTGGAAATATAAAAGCTTCTGCTCGTCTTAATGCTAATGATGCT
>VTLG01014469.1_pt1 | contig 55653 bp, 61 predicted proteins | sample 4694571 | NCBI WGS metagenome assembly VTLG01 (sample SAMN12604809, study PRJNA352737) | marine metagenome | biome: ENVO:00000447; feature: ENVO:00000209|ENVO:00000569|ENVO:01000036; material: ENVO:00002151; isolation source: viral sequences binned using virsorter ... | reverse complement strand
TCTTACGCGAAACACTCGTCGCCATAGAAGCCATAATCCTCATCCGTGCCATAGCCAGCAGAGGCCAGCGCATCGGCATCGGCCTCGCCGTCAGTCATGAAGTCATCAGGCTCCATGTCGCACTCGGCGGCATTAGACTCCGCATCATAGGCGGCATCCTGCGCCCCTGACCGCCACGCAGAGAACTGCGGCGGCTCATCGTATGAGTGACAGGCGGGAGCCTCAAACTGAGCCATAAGCTCGTCGAGGGTGAGAGTGCCGTTGTAACCGTGGTTGTAAGCTTCCTGATTTGTCATAGTAGTAGTATAATGGAATTTGAGATAAAAGCAAGATTTATTTTCGTTTTTTTTCACTTAGCAAGCCATCCTGTGGATGAACTCGCAAGTGCCGCGAAAGTCGCGGATATCGTCGCCGTTGTCACGGGCATCGTAGGCCAGCGACAGAACGCACTGGATAACGTGGTTATCCACATCGGCCACGCCATCGAAGGCATCGACAAGCATCGCATAGCGATGTGCCTTAGAAACGTCGAAGCGGATGAAACGGAGAGCGGAAACAACAAGGTCGTATGAGTTAAGCATGTGTAACTATACCACAGGCTGAGATAAAAGTCAAGTTCTTTTTGTGTTTTTATTGCATTTTTTTTCTGCGTGTTAAGCTGTGTAAGTCATTGACTGTTAACGACTTACGCGGCGCGGGGATTCCCGCCCTGCGTAACTCGTTGATTACCAACGAGTTACGAGGGTTTTTACTTACTCTTAACGCTACTACCTGTCAAGTTGTTTTTTGAAGTTTTTTTCTGCGCTTCTCAGCTACCTTCTGCATCCGAATGATTTTATTCTTGCGGTTGCGCTTCAGTTGCTTGCGGTGTTTGGCTTGTGCTCGCTTGTCCATGGTTGTTGTTTTGTTAGAATCTTTGGTGGAACTTATTGATACCTGCGTCTAACACTGCACTAATGAAGCCCCACACTAACGGAAGCACAAACATAACAGTTAGAACTTCGCCGCCGTGCCAGCCTCGGATGCTGTTAGCGAGTGCCTCGCCTTGTCCTAGCCAGATAGCTATGACTACAAGCGAGAGGTTTAGCATACTGCAAAGCAGTAAAGAAAGTTGTGTGTGTGCAACGTATGATTTAAGGAATGATTTCATGATGATGGTAGTAGTTTATTTTTGTTGTTTTGTTAGATGATTATTAGCGGCAGTCTTCAGTCCACCAGACCCGTGCCTCGGTGTCAACCCACTGCTCAACGCCATTGGTTGAGTTGTAGAAGCGTCCCTCTTTGCCAAGCTCGCCATTGTTGTTTTTATCTGCGGCTTCTTGGCGTTGCTTCTTGTTAAGCTCCCACCATGTGGTTGATGGGTATTTTGTTGCGATCTCCACGCAGTCAACGATCTCGCCTGATTTGTTTTTGAATTGCTTTGTCATGGTAGTAGTATAACAGTTATTGAGTTAAACGCAAGGATTATTTTGTTTTATTTTAGAGCCAGTCTTGCTCTCTGTTTTGTTCGTGTGCCTTGAGGATGGTATCAATCACATGATGTGCTTTCGGGCAATCGGTTTTGATCCATCCCATAAGGAAGCAGAGATCGTCACGCATTACTTGCGCGGCGGCTCGCTCTTTGCAAAGCTTATCGAAGTCAGTTCTTTTAGGAGTTTCTTTTGTTTTCATGTTGTAACTATACTCTAGATTTTGATTTAATGCAAGCTTTTATTTCACTTTATTATCGTGAGCTTATCAAGCGCACCCGCGACATCACCGAAAAGGTGATCAAGTGATGAGGGAAAGCACAGATCAGGATGTTCATCCTTACCTGCTCTTATCATGTCCTCGACTTCGGACTCATGAATCATATGACCGCCAGCGTCTTCGAACATATCACCAACAAGGGCGATCATATCATTAGCTTCAGCGAACTCGGCAATTTGTTTTTCAGTAATTTTCATGTAGTAACTATAACACAGGTTAAGGTAAAAGTCAAGGGAAAAAGTGTTTTTATTTTGTTTTTTTATTCGCTCTCGTGAGCGATGAAGAACCAACCGAGACCTTTACGGTCAACCTTTGCGATCCACGCCTCGCACTCTTCGCGAGTTCCGTAGAACTCATCATCAAGAGAGTAGTTGTGGTAAACAACGTATTTATTTGTTTTAATTTCCATGTAGTAACTATAACATACTTTCGGGTAAAAGTCAATAGAAAAACATAAAAAAAATCTTTTTTTTCTTTAAAAAAAACACTTGACAAGCCCCCCTATTTCTCAAAAATTTTTAGCGGTTTTTCGCGTTAATGCGGCGGGGGGAGGTATTTATCAATCTGTCAATGACGTTCTTGTGAAACGTTAAACGTAAATGCTACAGCACACCCCCTCCTATTTCTCATCCCTCAGATAAGCAAAAAAATTCTCATAAACAAAATTGAAAAAATATTCAATGCCCCAAAAATAAACGGATGAGTTGTATAATATGTGGAGAAAACAAAAAAAGAAAAAGCTTCTTGATCAAACAGAAGATACAAGAAGGTATTTGGTTTGAGCAAAATTTTAAGATAAATAGAGACATTTGCGAAGACTGTTATAAGCCCGAAAGCTTGATGCATCGGAACGGCCTCATTTATCACGTTTCTATAGAGCTATATGCAAAAGACTTTGAGCAAGAATTTTGGAATACCTGCAAATTAAAAAGAGATGAAATTTTAAGTATGCACCAAGTGGTGGACATTCTTGCCGAGAAAGGCATTGTAAACACCACTTTAAAAGGGAAAGATAGGGCAAAAAAGGGGAAAGATTGGATAAAGATTAGAAATGGGAATTTTTTGTTTGAAATGGGTGTTCCTGATGGAATGAAGCTCCATTTACAAAAAACTATATTTATCTTAAGGAAAGATTTTGAAGCTTTACTTAAACTCCCGCAAGACATGATTAATGGAGTTAGGCAGATATCTTATATGGGAAATAAGAAGCACCAGTTAAGCGAAGAAAAATTAAATGAATTACATAAAGAAGGTTGGGTTAGATTTGCAGATAATGGAGAACCTAGATTTGGAAACCATTTAATTGAAAAGAAAAGATGTTGTATAAGGTGTGGATTAATTAAAAACTGGGATGATTTCAGAGACCATAAGCAAGGTAATTCATGGGAGTGTTTAGATTGCGAAAGGGTAAGAGCTAAGGAATATTATGTAGAAAATAAGGAGAAGTGCCTTGCTAGAGCTAAAAGCCCCGAAGCAAAAAAAAGAAGAAGAGAGTTAGAAAAAAATCCTAAATACATCTATGCCAGAAGAATACGAAATAGATTAAAACGTTACATACAAACTGCTTTTGGGGGAAAAAGCCCAAACTTGTGGAACAAAAGGACGCAAGTTACTAGTAAACAACTTGTAGAGCTTCTTGAAGATTTGTCAGAAGATTGGATGAATGAAAAGAATTATGGTGCTGGTTCAAATCTAGATCATGAAGGCGCATGGCATATAGATCACCTTATTCCTCTTTGTTTGTGGGAGGAGTATAAACATATTAATCCTTTTTATATTAAAGGAGCCGAAGGTGATGAGCAGATTGGGCCTAATCACTGGAGTAATTTAAGACCTCTCTGCGCTAAAGAGAATATGGGCAGGGATAGTCGTGATCTTGATTTAAATGAAGTAAAGTTACATTACCAGAAACTTGAGGGTCTCTATCCCAAAAGATTTAAAACTCATGACTCTTGATGATATAACAAAGTATGTGCCTTTGATTGCGGGTATCATGTATGCAGTAGTGGGGGCCGCATATTTTATAAAAAAAGATTATGGCTGGGGGGTAGTCTGGATTTCCTACGCTACAGCTAATTTTGGCCTTATGGTAGTAGGTAACCAGTGAAACAGGTGTAACAATAACAAATGAGTCTACCTTATAGCGAATTTCCTGTTTACATTAGTGCGGTTGGGTCTTCATCAGTTAATGAATCTCAAGATTACGTTACCGCGACCAATGTAAACGTAAATTACAACACCGCTACCGCTCCCAAAAGAAATCTCGGCAAAAATGTTGCTATCACTGATCAATTTAAATTTTCGGGTCCACTGAGCGCAAGTATATCTGTTTCTTGTATTCTGGAGTCGGGTCAAATGGATGCCTTTCGATTTTTACTAGATGCTAACCAAGATAACTTTGTATGCATAAGAATAGGAAGTGGAGATTATAAAAAGTGTTATGCGAGTAATGTTGGTGTTAATATTGAGCCATTTGCTCCTGTAACCCTTCAGGCTGATTTTGTTTCTTTAGAACCTGCCACGGGTGGGCAAATTACAGGAGATACAAATCCTTACGGGGGAGCTACAATTCCCTTGGATAGAGATGATGTAGCATACGGTCATACCGCTAATGTTACTGATAATGCAGGAGTCCTAAACGCCACAAACGCTAAAATGTCTTTTAGCAGAAAATACGACAGAACTCCGACTTTTGAACTTGGTTCGATTAACGCCTCTAAGATGTTGCTAGATGGGGTGGAGCAAGAGTTAACAATTACTTCTACAGGGCTTAATAAACTTATTGATTATAGTGGAAACAAATTAAACAATGACCTTACTGTTCACCTTGTGGGGGTCGGTAGCACTAGTCCTTTTGATAATGTTGGCAGCATGATCAATTTTAATCAGGGTTCCACAGTTCTAACGCAAAGTTACTCTGCACAAGGAGGAGGGGTTGTTGAAACAAGTGCAACAATAAAACAGATTAAACTTTGATTTAAGTGTAACATACTATGTAGTATGGCGCTTAAAAAATTGTCTAATATACAGTTGGAGCCGCACTTCCATCACTCCATCAAATTCAAGCAGAGGGACTTCAAGTTCACTACTCGTCAGCGGCGATTCTTGTCCACCCTTCTGGACCCCGAAGTTAAAATATTCTTCGTTTCTGGTCCAGCAGGATCAAGTAAAACATACATGTCTCTGTATGGATGCCTAAGGCTAATGGCCGAAGACACTGAAAAAGAATTGCTATATGTAAGGAGTATTGCAGAAAGCGCGGATAAAGGATTAGGTAGCTTGCCTGGAGATATGGCAGAGAAATTTAATCCATTTTTAATGCCTTTGTATGATAAACTTGAAGAAATTGTTTTTGAAGGTGATACGGCCTTCTTGAAGCAAAAGGGTCGCATTTCCGCTGTCCCCATAAACTTTCTAAGAGGGGCTAATTGGAACAATAAGCTAATTGTTGCTGATGAAGCTCAAAACTTTACATTCAAAGAGCTAACCACCCTTATTACAAGATTGGGGGAAGATAGCAAGTTGATTATTTGTGGAGACTTCATGCAAAGCGATATCAATGGCAAAACAGGTTTTGGGGAGATGTTTGATTTATTCTGTGATGAGAGTTCTGTAGAGAATGGAATTCATTCCTTCAAGTTTACTTGTAACGATATCGTTAGAAGCAAAATATTAAAATTTATCATTTCAAAATTAGAAACACATAAGAAAGTGTAATAGTATATGTAGAACAAGAGCATATGTCAACGCGCTAGCGGCGAACAGCTTTTTTACCATATATAGGACTAGACCTTGTTTATTTTTGAAAAAACGATTTAAAACCATATAAATATATAAGATGGCTCACTTATTTTGTCATAGTTGCGGAACCAAAATTGAATACGCTCACGCCAAACCAAATTTTTGCGGTAAGTGCGGTCAACAGTTAAACGCATCTGTTTCTACCAACACTGCGGCAGAATTACCTGCTCTAGAAAAATCTGTAGTTGTTTCTTCTGATGAAACTGACGCACAGTCAGTTCCTCATATTTCAAACTTCCAAGTTGAATACGATATAGAACAAACAACGACTACTTTAGGTTCACTAATAGGCGAGTCAGAACCTTCTCCGAAAGAGAAGGGTAGAACTCTGTCTGTTAATGAATTTATTGATGAAAAGAAAAAACAAAGGTGAATATACTTATGAAGATTTTTCTGACATCATAGATGCTGCAATTAAAAAACAGCAGTATAAATGGAGGTTAAGAGCAGTTAGGTGGTTTGACTTTGAAGATGTAGAACAGATTATAAAATTACATATTGCTAAGAAATGGCACATGTGGGATCAAGAAAGACCCCTTGAGCCATGGATAGGGCGCATCATCTCAAACCAGATGCGTAACCTCATAAGGAATCACTACGGGAATTATGTTAACCCCTGTCCAAAGTATCAGTTTGCTGATCATGATCCATCGACCTGCCCAATTTGTTCAAAATGGGAAAAGACCAAGAAGATGGGGTTGGAATTAAAAATCCCTTTATCTACAGAAGACTTTGTTAAAGAGGTTAGGGGGAGGGAATACACAGACTTTGACTTCAATGGCTCTCTAAAGAGATTGGATCTCTATATGGAGATAAAGTTAAGTGAAACTCACTATGTTGCCTATCGGATGCTATATTTTGAAGATAAGACTGAAGAGGACGTAGCGAAATTTATGGGATACAAAATATCCCCACAAAAAAGAAAGCTTGGCTACCGTCAAGTTAAGAACCTAAAGAAAAAGTTTCTAGAGACAGCCTTAGAAATCCTAAAAGACAACGATATCATAGGAAATGGACCTGAGTAACGAACAGAAAGAATTTTTAAGGGAAAACGCCTCAAGAATTCCAAACCTCATTGATTTAACCAAGCAATGCTTTAAAGACGATTCTTTAGACGGAAGATCTAAAGAGGGTAGGGCTGTTAGAAAGTTTTTAGTAGAAAATGCTATAGAATTTAGAACGACAAGTCGTCCACCAGCAGAGACTATTGAGTTCACACAGGAACAAACTGAATTTATTTTACAACAAGCCGACACGGGACTGTCCTCGCTAGAGATAGCTAGAATTATTTTTCCAGATCGCAGGGTTTCCCCTCTTAGTGCCGAGCAAAGAGCGGTGCTGGTTGAAATTCGTTCTGTTAATCCAGATATATTGCCATCACAAGACAGCGGGGCGTTGAGTTCATACATTTCACCTAAGGCTCCCTCTAGAATCATCAAAAAAATCAATGATGCTACAGGTTTAGGCTTAGATGAACCAAAGCTTAACAGGCAAAAACAAGTTTGTGTTGAAAAACTTATGGTTAACCTGTCGAACTCTAGATTTCTAAAAATTATTAACAATTATCTCAACGAAGAGGATCGAGTCCTCTTTGAGCATGAGTTTATACGTTTAACGTGGGATAAGCCTGACTTGACTGCGGATGAAATTAATTTGTATTTAAATGTGTGCAAGGAGGTAATTAATTTGGAGGTTATTAGTGCTCACCTTAATAAATTAAATAATATGTTTGATGAGGCTGATGAGCAGCAGGAAATGTCTATTCGCTTGGCAGAAATTATCAAAGCTAAGAGTTCTGAGTATCATCAATGCGAAACTCGCATCGAGAACTTAACTAAGAAGCTTCAAGGTGATCGGGGTGAGAGGATGAAGAAGATGCAGAAGGAAAATGCTTCGTTTTTATCTATTGTTCAACTTTTTCAAGAAGAAGAAGAAAGAAAGACAATGGCACGGATAGCAGAGATGCAAAAAGAGGCAGTAAAGAAAGAAGCCGAAAGATTAGAAGGAATGGCTGAATGGAAAGCAAGAGTTTTAGGAATTGGTCAGCAAGATGTCTTATGATTGCAAAGAGTGTGGCGAGTCTTTTGATTCATTAAGAAGTCTCCACGCACACATAAAGAAACACGGTAAACTCCTTGGAGATTACTATGTGGATAATTATGCAAGGAAAGACAAACTAACTGGAGAACTGATCGAGTTTAAAAAATACGATCAGTATTTCGCTGCTGACTTTACCAATAAAAGAAATATGAAAAAATGGTGCAAAACAGCATCACGGTCAGAGGTTAAAGAATATATTATAAAAGCTTTTAAAGAAAAAAAGGAAGCCAAGAGGCTACAGGGGGGGCCACCTTCCATTTATCTACAAACAGCAGGATTACCCGATGTAGATCTCTGTAAAGAGGTTTTTGGTAGTTATAGCGAAGCTTGTAAACAATTTGGTATGTTGCCCATGCTTTCGGGGCAACTACCAAATCAATTTAAAAACGATTATTCAGATACACCTATACTGATAGATACAAGAGAACAGAAGCCACTGTATTTCAAGAATTCTGAATCTTTGAAGTTGGATGTGGGAGATTACGCTGTTGGAGGAGATTTATATGACTATACATTCGTGGATAGGAAATCTTACCAGGATTTCTGTGCTACAGTTACAAATGGTTACGCAAGATTTGTAAAAGAGTTAGAAAGGTGTAGATCAATGGGATGTATGTTGTTTGTAGTCACTGAGACAGCATTTAATAAAATGTGGGCCAACAATAAGGCGGGATACAAAAAATTTAACTTAGATTATGTTTACCATAGAATGCGAGAGATACAAGCTGACTATTCAGATTGTTGTCAATTTGTGTTTAGTGGGTCTAGGGCTAAAAGCGAAGAGATAATACCCAAAATTCTTGTTTTAGGGAAAAAACTTTGGACAGTGGATGTTCAGTATTTTTGGGATAAACAACTTAAAAAAGATGGCTTGGGAAACAGGAATACAGAAACTCCACAGAGAGTTCAAAGATATAAATCAGCTAATTCTAGACAAAGAGGGATATTTAGAGGAAACTGAAGCAAAACTTTTGCTTTATAAGTTTCTTAGGGAAAATCCTTCCTTTGCATGTGAATTGTTCACTGGAGTCAAGTTATTTCCATTTCAGCATATGGCTATTAAGGCCATGATGGAGTCTGACTACTTTTTGGGCATATGGAGTCGGGGAATGTCTAAAAGCTTCTCTACGGGCATTTTCGCGCTCTTAGACGCTATTCTGAATCAGGGTGTCCAGATAGGTATTCTCTCTAAGTCTTTCAGACAGTCAAAGATGATCTTCAAAAAGATAGAAGATATATCTAAAAGCCCCAAGGCTGCATTTTTTTCACAGTGCATTACTAGAGTCTCAAAGATGAATGATGAGTGGGTGATGGAGATTGGGCAAAGTAGTATTCGCGCCCTGCCACTGGGGGATGGTGAGAAACTCAGGGGATTTCGTTTCCAAAGAATGATTATTGATGAGTTATTGTTGATGCCTGAGAAAATCTATAACGAAGTTATTATCCCCTTCCTTTCTGTAGTAGAGAACCCTACAGAGCGACAAGAAGTATATGATTTAGAAACTCAAATGATCGCCAAAGGTAAGATGAAGGAGGAGGATAGAAGGCGCTGGCCGAACAACAAAATAATTGGTTTATCTTCTGCTTCTTACAAATTCGAATATCTTTATAAGATATATCAGCAATATGAGAGCTTGATTCTCAATGAAAACAAACAAGATGGAGCACATAGAACTATTATGCACTTTAGTTATGATTGCGCTCCACAGCAGCTTTATGATCAAAACTTAATAAGCCAATCTAAAGCAACAATGAGTGATTCTCAGTTTGAGAGGGAATTTGGGGCTATATTTACAGATGACAGTTCAGGATATTTTAAAGTTAGTAAAATGGCAGAATGCACTCTGGCAGATGGGGAGGGTCAATGTGTAGAGGTAATAGGAAACCCAAAAGACGAATACATTTTAGCTTTTGACCCTTCTTGGTCAGAAAGTGAAAGCTCTGACGATTTTGCGATGCTAGTTATTAAGTTAAATCGCGATACCCGAAAAGGAACAGTTGTTCATAGCTACGCTCTATCTGGAGCCAACCTTAAAACTCATATAAAATATACTGCTTATCTATTAACACACTTTAACATTGTTGCGGTAGTGGGAGACTACAATGGAGGAGTTCAGTTTCTTAATTCTTGTAATGAGAGCGATATATTTAAAAGAAAGAATTTAAAACTAGGAGTCATTGAGGCAGACTTAGATAAAGTTCCCGACTATGAAAAGAATTTGAGAAAGGTTAAGAATCAATACAATTTAACCACGAAAAATATAGTTTTCCTAAGGAAGCCCACCTCTCAATGGATACGAAATGCAAATGAGCAACTTCAAGCTGCATTTGATCACAAGAGGATATTTTTTGCAGGAGCAGCGATGAATGACGATTACAACAATCAAAGGAAGTCTAGAGTGCCTATAAAAGAATTAAAATTCATTCGAAACGATCCTAACGAAAGAGGAACTGATGGCGCAAGAATGATTGATTTTGTCGAACACCAAAAGGACATGATGGACTTAATTAAAGTTCAATGTGCTTTGATACAAATTACAACTTCTTTGCAAGGGACACAAAGTTTTGATTTACCCCCTAACTTAAGAAAGCAAAGTGGTGCAGATAAAGCTAGAAAAGACTCTTATTCTGCGTTAGTTTTAGGTAATTGGGCTATGAATGTTTTCTATGATATGAACTCGGAAAACATAAACAACACCCAAGCCACCTTTACTCCAATGTTCATTTCTTAACTTTTAAAAGTTGAAAGTTAACTTTGGGGTGTAATATGAATTAAATCTATGGCCAAGAGAAAATACACAAAACGTTCAGAGTATTGGAACCAGTTTAACCCCAAAGATCATCCTTCTCGTCCACAGGAGCAAGATGTCTCTCCAGAGTTTATGGGGGAGCCATTTTATACCGCAGACGCTTCGTATGGAGAGGTTTCAAAAGCAAGAAGGCAAGGACTTACAGATCAGAGTTTTAAAGGGTCAAGAACAAACAGGGTAGCTTTCCGTAATCCCATAGATAGGTTTGCTAGTATTCGTGTTGGAATGTTACCATACGAATATGCGGCTGATGGTGTTACTTGTCGCGATGCTATTGAACTGTGTCAAAAAGCTTATGCAAATGTTGCGGTTTTTAGAAATGCGGTAGACATCATGTCGGAATTTACCAATACCGACATTTACCTAGAGGGAGGAACCAAGAAAAGCAGGGAGTTTTTTTATGAATGGTTTAAAAGAGTTAATATTATTAACTTAAAGGATCAGTATTTCAGGGAATACTACAGAAGTGGAAACATTTTCTTGTATCGGGTAGACGGTAAATTTAAAGCGGGAGATTACGCAAAATTAATAAATCAAGTCGGATCAATAAGTCCATCTACCAACAAAATTCCTTTACGTTATGTTTTGCTTAATCCTTATGACATCATAGCAACTAGAGCTACAGGTTTTACAAATGGGGGAGTTTACAAAAAAGTTTTATCTGAATATGAAATTGCTAGGCTGGCGAACCCACAAACAGATGAGGATTTTGGAATTTTTGAAGCATTGGAGCCAGAGGCACAAGAGTCTATCAGAGATGGATCTTATACAAGAAGGGGCATAGAATTAAACCTTGACCCCGAAAAACTTTCTTTTTCTTTTTATAAGAAACAGGATTATGAGCCATTTGCGGTTCCATTTGGTTTTCCAGTTCTTGAGGACATCAATGCGAAGATGGAGCTTAAGAAAATGGATCAAGCTATCACTAGAACGGTTGAAAATGTAATCTTGCTTATTACAATGGGGGCTGATCCAGATAAGGGGGGAGTTAATCCTAATAACCTTGCTGCGATGCAGAACTTATTTAAAAACGAAAGCGTCGGTAGGGTCTTAGTTTCCGATTATACCACTAAAGCCGAGTTTATTATTCCCGAACTAAATCTAGTCTTAGGTCCAGAAAAATACCAAATTTTAAATGAGGACATAAAGCAAGGTCTCCAGAATATCGTGGTAGGGGAAGAGAAGTTTAACTCTACTCAGGTAAAAGCTCAAATCTTTATTGATAGGTTACAAGAGTCCCGCTATGGCTTTTTAAATGAATTTTTAAACAGAGAGATTAAGAGAATAGCTAAAGATTTAGGTTTCCGTTCATGGCCTGAGGCGAGAATGAAAGATATTGACATGAGGGATGAGGTGCAGCTTATGAAGGCATCTACTAGATTAATGGAGTTGGGTATCATTACCCCCAAACAAGGCATGGAGATGTTCCACAATGGGAGGTTCCCTGAACCTGATGAGCTTAATAAGTCTCAGAAAGAGTTTCTTGAAGAGAGGGAACAGGGTTACTACAACCCAATAGTTGGAGGAGTTCCTGTTTTTAGTCCAAACGGCAAGACAAAAGGACCGCCTAAACCTAGTGGACGGCCAGAAGGAACAACAGATATTCCCCTTGCAAACGCAAAATATTCCAGAGCAAGCATCCAAAAGACTATCTATGATATAGACGGGTTAATTCACGAAGCAAAGGCTAAATTAACTAAAAAGCTAAAAACAAAAGAACTTACTAGTGAGCAACAAGAAATGGCAAGTAGCTTATGTGAATCTATCGTTTGCTCAAAGTCTAAAGAATATTGGGGAGAAACTCTAGAATCGTGTGTAAAGGATTTTAACGAAATAGAAAATTTAGATACTTTAAAAGAAGTTTTAGATATTTCTGCCGAACACACTTTAGAAACATATCCATCAGCCATTTTATATCATAGCCATGAAAGAGAGTAACTCCTACATCGAAGTATCTATTTCTGCTGAAGAAATTGAAGCAAAACTAGATAAGAAGCAATACGACAAAATTGATAAAAAAGAACTCAAGCAAGACACCAAAAAGGAAAAAGTCGAGCATGAGAAGGACGCTATCAAAGACGATAAGAGCAAGATCAAAAAGCTAGATAAGGGTGCTCCTTCAGAGAAAAAAGACGCAGAGAAAAAAGCTTTAAAGAAAGATATGAAGTTCGACAAGGACTCCAAGAAAAAGATGGAGGGCGAAAAAATCAAGCCCAAGAAAAGCTACGCTCAAATGCTCACAGACATTGCTGCCGAAAGATTTGGTAAAAAAAAAGAAGTGAGCTAAAAGATAGCGATTTTCTTGATCCCAAAAGGAGGTCTTTTCCCGTTTTATCAGCTAGGGATGTAAAAAATGCTGTAAGTAGTTGGGGGAGATATGAAGGCTCTATGACTTTTGAGGAATTCAAAAGAAAGCTAATTCAAAGAGCTAAAAAAATAGGGGCTGAAAGCGCCCTTCCTGAAAGCTGGATGGATAAAAAATAATGGACTACAAATACACTACAACCTTTGATTGTCCCTTATTGGCTTGCGAAATTAGTGAGTCCTCATTGATTTCTAAAGCTTCTTTAGAGTCATTAGCCCCTCTTGTCCCTAAAGATATTGATTATGATGGAAACATGGATCTTTTGGGAGTGGCTTTCAATGCGGCGGTAGTTAATAAGTTTAATAAAAATGGGGATGGGATGGATACTTCCACAGCCCTAAAATATACAAATAATTTCGTTCATAAGCCCACAAATATTGAACACGACAAGCAGAAGGTTGTAGGACATATTGTTTCTGCTGGTTATAGTGAATTTGGAAATAATAGGCTTTTAGCTAGCGATGAGGCTAAACTGACTAAAAAACCTTTTAATATCGCTTTGGGCGCTGTTTTGTATAAAACAGTTAATCCTAACTTTACTCAATTGGTGGAGAAGTCTCTTGATCCTGATGATAAGGCATTTCAAAAAGTATCTGCTAGCTGGGAGGTAGGATTCAATGATTTTGTTTTAGCTGTGGGTAGTGATGTTCTAAGTGAAGCTAAAATTATCAGTGATCCTGATCAAATAATGGAGTTACAAGGATACCTTAGAAGCTATGGAGGATCTGGAAAAACAGAAGATGGGGAGAACATTTATCGCTTAATTCAAGGTAATATATACCCGTTGGGCATAGCTTATACTTTAAACCCAGCAGCAGAAGTTAAAGGTTTGTATGGAGAAACCCCAGAAAAGAGCAAAGTTTTTATAAATGATAAACGGGATAAAATTTCACAAAATAATAATTTAAATGTAAACAACCAAAAGAACATCATTGATATGGAACTTGAACAGACTCTTAACGAACTAAAGGATCTTCTTAATGAGAAGAAATTCTCAAAAGAGGCAGTCGCTTCAATGACCGATACTTTTGCAGATGCTATTCGCCAACGCGACGAGCAATATCGCAAAGATATTGAGGCAGAGCGATTAGCTAAAGAAGGTAAAACAAAGGAATACGAAGATCTTAAATCTTCTGTAGCTGAACTTGAAGAAAAGCTTGGTGCTGCTAATGAGCGCATTTCTCATTTTGAAAATGAGAAGCGAGCCGATGAAGCCGTAGCTTCTTTCAATCAGCGCATGGAAGACGTTGATCAAAAGTTTGAACTTGACGATCAAGATCGTGAATTCCTTGCATCCGAGCTTAAGAGTCTTGAGAATCAAGAGGCTTATGAGGCATTTGCTTCTAAACTTGAAGTTCTGTGGAAACACAAGAACAAAGAGGTCCAAGCCGAGTTTGATGCTCAAATCCAAGCCCGTATTGATGAAGAGGTCGCCAAAAGAGTTTCCACTGCTTCTACTGAGGAGGTAGATGTGGAGGAAGCCTTGGATGCCGCCGAAACTACAGATGCTCCCGTAGCCAACTCCAATGAGGCGATTGCTTCAGAAGAGCATAGCTTGCGTGAGAAGTTTCAGGCTGCATTTTCTCGCGACAACATTGAAATTTCTTAACAAACTAAAATTATGGCATTACGAATTCTACCATTCAGACAATATTCTGATCACGATGTCGTGAACCTCTACGCCGTTTTGGAAGTAGACGTTCTCGATAGCACAACTGGAACAGGCGCTGGCGATGCTGGCGTATTTGTGAAGGTGGCGGAAGGTAACTTTGATGCAGATCCTGTTGAATACCAGAACAGGGCATATTTGGGTAACACCGACTATCCCTTTATTGGAACCAACAAGATGTATCCAGAAGTAAACCTTAAAATTACTGGCGCGACTTCTGGAGAGATCCCATTGGGATTAACTCTTTACCAGACAGCCAAGAACGACGAAAACGGAGAAAAGCTTCTCTATAACCCACAAAAGGCCGAAGAGCTTCAAGCGTTGCTTCCAGGTCAAGCAGTCCCTGTTCTTACTAAAGGGATTGTTACCTTAAGCTCTGATGCTTTTGATGGGACAGCGGCTGCGTATACTCCAGGAAATGGCATTCTTATGTCACAGTCGAATGCAGGAAAGATCACTGGTATCGAGCGGCCTACAGCTAATAATGCTACTGCTCAAGTTACTGGTGGCTTTATCTTCGGCTCCGTTCTTGGAACTGGAACTCGCTCTAATGTCGGAATCACTACTGACCAGTTCTCTGGTGATTATATCGTTGTATCTTTTGACTGCAACTAATTTAAGAAAGGATTTTATATTATGAAAATTACTTTAAAAAGAACCCCAGAACAAGTCGAGCTTGTAAAAGCTATGGCTTCTCGCAACCGTAACGTTGCATATGAGGCTCAGGTTGCACTTGCTGAGTTCATCGGTCCAGTTTTGGCCGAAGTTCTCAATAACGCTCCTACAGTGAGCAATCTGTTCCAATCACTTCAATTTGATGCTGATGACAACCCAAGCATCCCTCTTGATCTCTACTACGACATCGCTGACGAAGATTACGTCAGGGTTTGGAGTCAGAGTCATGCAGGTGGTCTTCCCAGTAACCAAGTGCTGCCTACCGCTTCTGAATTGAAGCTGGCTACTTACAGCCTTGACTCTGCGGTTGATTTTGATCGCCGTTATGCTGCCAAAAGCCGCATGGACGTTGTTGGTAAAACTTTTACTCGCGTTGCACAAGAAATTCTTCTTAAGCAGGAGCGCACTTCCGCTACTCTGCTTATGACTTCTCTTGCTAACGCAACTATTAAGAGTTCACCAAACTACCTCAGTCAGCAGGTTCAATGGAACGACACGGCATCACAGTTTTTAATGGCTGACATTAACAACTTATTCACTCTTGCAAAAAGGATCAATAGTTCATGGATCGCAGGAACTCCTACTACTCGCACTAAGGGAATTACAGACATTATTGTCTCCCCTGAGATTGTAGGTAAGATTCGCGCCATGGCTTACAATCCTGTAAACACACGGGGTGGTCAAGGAAACGCAGTCGCTGGAGATGGGGAAACCGCATTTCCTATTGCGGCTCCTGAGTCCCTCCGTGAAGAGCTTTATAGAGGTGGTGGTGAAACCAGCTTCATGGGCCTCAACATCTTGGAATATAACGAGATGGGAGTGAACCAGAAGTTTAACACTATCTTTGGCACTGCTGCTGGTGGAACTCAATACGATAAGTTTGGAGTTACTGCTGGTGGTGGTAAGGCTGCATTTGATGGCACTACTGATGAGATCGTTGTGGGCGTTGACCGCACTCGCGACTCACTTATCCGTGCTGTTGCAACGGATTCGGATAGCGGAAGCGAGATGCGTCTCATTGCTGACGATCAGTATAGCATCCGTCAGAACAAGATCGGCTACTTCGGTTCTATCGAAGAGGGTCGCGTAGTTCTTGACAACAGAGTGCTGTGCGGAACCATCGTTGGTCCTTAATAGACCTAGTTAATCACGAAAAAGCCGTCCCTTTCGGGGGGCGGCTTTTTTTTTGTAATTTATTAACTGCGTGTATATAATAATGTATGGCTAAGAAAAAAACAGCTAAAAAGAAGCAAGCCCCATTTAAAGAGGTAACTACAGGGCAAGAGCAGCCCGCGAAACGTGGGATTCTGGAGGAGTTAGAAGATCTCAGAGCTAAAGGAGAAACCAGCACTGCTCGCTATAAAGAGCTATTTAAAGAGGTGGAAGTTATTTTTGGAACGGGAGAAACTAATTCTTTTGGCACTAATGATTTAGATACTTTGAAGGAGAGGCTTGACAAAATGAGCAAGGCTGACCTTCAATCTTTCTCCAAAAAGGTTGGGGTAAATCCTTATTATGACAAAAACGTTGTCGTTGATAATATTATTAAAGAATTTAATCGTTATCAGAGCAGGGGTAATATCTTTACTGCTCCGCAACCTGTTCCAGCCATTCAGTTAGATCCCAATAACCCACAACATAAAGATCTTCTAGATTGGTTAAATAGCTAAATAGTGTGTAATACACTATATGCCGAACGTATTAGAAGACCTTGCTTCAGGGATTGTAGTCACTGAGTTTGACAGTGATACAGGAATTGCCACCGTAGCCAATGTAAGCGGGTGGTTATATGAAAATCTAGGACAAGTTAATACTTACCTATACACAGATTTCAGTGGCGCAAATGCCAGTGGAATGTATGGAGTAATGGATACAGAGGCGCAAAACGTCCTCAAAGAGCTATATCTTTCTAATTACTACAATAAGCAAGCGAGGAATGCCCTCAGAGGCATCGTAGACTCAAGTGTGAGTGGAGACAACGTTTTGTCTTTAAGGGACGGAGAAAGCTCTGTGACGTTCATTAATCGCAATGAGGTGTCAAAGGTCTATAAAGGCATGGCAAGCGATTGTATGGAGAAGGTGACGCGAATGGCGGCACAATACAACATATATCAAGCTCAGCCCAGACAACTGGGAGGAATAGATGCGAGCGGAATAGGATTAGTATATCGCTAAGGACTACTCGTCCTCTTCAGAGAAGAAGTCTTTCCAGTCGTGGCCGTCATTTAAAACCCTATCTTTTCTTCTCCCGTTGTAGCCTTCTGGCCAGTCAGGGTCGCGCCCCTCATTAGAGGGGGAAGGATTGGGCTTCTTCTCTTCCACAGGTGCAGGAGAAGTATCTTTTGCGTCTTCGTCGCTAAATAAGTTTTTTTTATCACTCATCTATCTTAAGCTTGGAAGATCTTGTTACCATTGAATCCGCTCATGAAGAGACCAGCGGTCTGGTCCTCTGGTCCACCAACTTGCGCGGAGAAGGTTAAATCGACTGACTTGTTAGCTCCGATGCTTGAAGAGAAAGATTCGCTGTCAAGCTTAGCTTCCTTAAGGTGGTATCGAATAGCGGTGTTGCCATTAGAGTCCTTCATGTTAATTGATATGGTTTGAGCACCAGACTCCAGAACGTTTGCAAGGTTGTTATGCTCCGTATCATTTAGGATAGCACTGGCGGAAAGGCTAACGTTTACAGGGAAATCAACAGACCGAGCAAACGGGAACTTACTTCCAAGCTTTTGAATTGGAGTTCTCGATAAAGGAAGGGAAAGTGATACACTTTGAACGTGATTTGCACCCGCTCCATTTAACTGCGCCATTGTTTCTCCTGAAACACTAGAAAAATCTATGGTAATATCTCCTGGGCGCAATGCGTTAACAACTGCGTTGCTGCTATTCGCTGGTGCTCCCCCTGGAGTTTGAGATGGGTTTGGAAGGGCAACAATCATACCATGTGCGGCGGGAAGTGCGTTGCCATTTTCCTGATTAATTGCGGGGCTGGCAAAATTAGTTCCACTTGTGTTGGAGTTCATGTTTGCCCCCTCCATAGTAACCGAAGCTGTAGGAAGTGCTCCTACAGAAAGGTCTACAGAGTAATCGGAAATGTAACAGTTACCAATGCCAATAATGGTGTCGGAAGCGTCTAAAGCTTCAGATGGATCTTTATTAAGATCAATTCCATCAGGAGAAGTAACGATAAAAACATTAACTCCAGAAGTAGCTACCATGTGACCAGAGGCAAAGTTACCTTCTGCATTTGCGACTTGGGCGGGAATGCCTACGAGAGAGTCTGCGGTTCCACTCTGCTGAACAAAGAAACCCAAGACTCTTTCATTGTAACTATCAGTAAGTAGATAGCTAAAATCAACATTAACAGTAGGCGGATCTAAAACCAAAGAGTCAAGCCTTGCAAGCTCTCCGTATTGGTTAACGTCTTGTCTGTTAATTGTGTAGCTATAGTTAGCACTTTGGACACGCTCTAATTGTTCGTGATTTGCTGCTGTTGTGTTAGCAGCGTTTTTACTAACATATAGACCCTCTGATTGGTAAATTACTCTGTTTCTATTGGCCATGATAAAAGATTCTTTCTGTTGTTTACATTTTTAATACGAAAATATGAAATTAAGAGAAGCGATATCTGTGTTGTTGTATGTCAAAATCAATAAATCCTACATATAATTCATTCGCTAAAACATTCTTCGTTCTATCGCTCAACTTTGAACACCTAACTTTATCCACAAAAAACTTTGTTTCTCCCTCATAATCTGCTTCTACGCCTGTGTAATTAAAATTATTTCCTTTTAAATCCCCAAGCTCAGTGATTGGATATCCACTCATGGGAATAGAGGTAATAACTTCGTTAACGGAGTCCATAAATATAGACATTACTCCATCCAATTGGTAGGTGTCCTCTGCCATTATTACGGCTTTTGCTTGAATGCAGGTGTCTTGCATTCCGCCAAAAGCGAAAGGTTTGTTTTCTACGTCTGCGATAGACAGAAAAACTGCGGGAACTACATCATCATAAGGTTGAATGTAGGTTAATGGACCAGATGGGAGTCTTGAGTTAATGGTATATTTGTTTTCTACAATTAAGTCATCTTCTGTATCATTAGTTAGATAAACACTAAAATCCTTAACCGCAAATTCTCCAGTAATAGAGGAGTCTGTTGCTGATCCCGAAACCAAAACCCTTCCATTGTCGAAGTCTAATACAACTCCGTCATCTCTTCCTGAAAAACTATCATTAATAAATACTCCCGTTGGAATAATAGCGTCTGTAATTGAGGAATCCGTTACCCATTGCTTATAGGGGCTTCCATAGGCTTTATAAGTAGCATCAAGACGAGGATCATCGTAGTAGAAGAATTCGCCTGTGCTATTTGTATATGCCTCTCCCTTTTCTAGTAAGAAGTTGTCAAACCAGAGGAAAAAAGAAGTAGTTAACTTATGTTGGAATTGTTCAATCATTTAAGATCCTTGAATCGTTGTCTATATTTTTTTAGCAAACTAGAGATGTATGGGCTGTTTCTAAACTTGCCGCCTCTCACCTTTCTTACACGACTTTGAACTGCCGCACCCGATCTACCCTTGTTTTTTCTCAATAAATAGCCCAAACCAGAGAGTCCTCTCTCAATTCCCTCTGCCCAACTTCTCCCTGTGGCCCACGGAAGGGGGGTTACAGCAAAGATATCTTCTGCGGTTGGGAGGTTGACCTTGAACATTAATCCAGGTTTTCCTCTTCTTATCTCTCTGTTATACTGCATATCTACATTTTCAAGGATAATCAATATTGGAGCTATTGGGTCTTCTCCTTCGTTAAATCCAATAAAAGCAAAAAGATTGCTCACCCCGTCTAATGTTCCACTAATATTGACCCCTGAAGGGCCAGCCATAATCTCCTGAGTAATTGGATTGTCCAAGAACTCCTTTATCATTTCTGCCTTAATTTTTTTAAATTTCTCTTTAGCTTGAGCCTCTATGTCCTTTCTTTTTAATTTTGGGACTTGACGCAAAAGAGCATTTTTAACATCTAGTGGAAGAGCCATTAGGAGTCTACGGGGCTTAGAACGAAGGTATAAAATTGGTTTGAAGTAAAACCTCTAGGTTTACCATCACTCTCGATAATAAATTTTGTGCCATCAAATTCTACCCTGCGAGCTTCATTAAGATAGTCATAAGCATCTTGTTTTACTACAATTCTGACTGTGCCATCGGGAACTACAACTTTGTTTTGTGTTCCTGCTTGTTCGCTTGGGCCATCTTCGGTAAAATATTCAGTATCCATGTCATCATAATAGATTCTAGCCTCAAAGGTTGAGGATACCGTGGTGTATTCTACAGAACTATTAGAGCCAGTATTGGTTCGCGCATACAGCGAATTCCAAGAATTTGTGGAGGCTATCAGCGTCTTCTTCGCATTCTTATAAACGGTGATAGTCCTAGCAAAAGTAGTATGCAAAGTCCCCATTAAGGTCTGGACTTTGTTTATTTGATCTTGTGATAAAAACCCTGCCATATTGATTTTTACACTTTTAATTATATAATAAGATAGGATTAAGGCATGGACGCGAAAAAAAATTTAAGCAAAAGCTCAAACGACGAGATTTCTAGGCTTTTTAAAATGATGCTTATAATGGTGGAGGACATGAAAAAAGATCATGATTTTCACTACGACAAGCTATATGAGCATATTCCACCCGATTACCATCCCGTTATTGATACAGCTAACCACTTTACCCCCCAAAAAGTAAATTGGATTAGAAAAAGAATTTTAGATATTGGAAATGAATCTATTAGAAATTTGGATTCGTCTCTCAATAATTACACAGTAAGTTTTATTTTTAAAAAGGATTAAGGTTATGAAATTTAAAGAATTATATTCATTCGGTTTAGAAGAAGAAAAAGAAGTCGAGAAGACTCACACCCGAAAAAATAAAAAAACAGGAGAAGAGACTACTGTTACCAAAAGAGTCAAGGAAAAGGTTCCTGTTCAAGTTAGAATCAAACGCCCTTCCAGAAGGCAGTTGGAGGATGCTGAATTAGAATATTCAGTAGAAATGAGCCGTTGTGTTAAAAAAGGAATTTTAACCAAGGCTATGTTGTATAAAAAATACAGTGATACAGGTGGTGTTTGGAGTGAGGATGATGCAAAGGATTACGGAAAGCTTTATAGGGAAATTTTTGATATTCAAAATGAGTATGCTCGTCTTGAAATTGTTGAAAAAAGAAACGAAAAGCAGGAAAAAAAGTTTGAGGAAATCAAGACTAAGCTAGCCGAAACCAAGCGTCAAATAGTAGAAGCGGAATCTGCAATGCAATCGCTGTTTGATCATACTGCTGACGTTAAAGCTCAAAACAGGCTTCTTTTATGGTATACCTTGATGCTTACTCATATTCAAAATGAAGATGAAGATGAGCCAATTCCATATTTTAAAGGAGAAACCTTTGAGGAAAAAATGGAAGATTACTATGCAAAAGAGGATGAGTTAACAGACTTATACGAAGCCATAACAAAGAAAGTTACTACCATCTTAGCTTTCTGGTTTTTCAATCAAGCTTCAAGTCCAGACGAGTTTAATAAACTTATTGAGGACATGGAAAAAGGTGATCTTTGAAGGAGGAGTTCTATATCTCTCTAATAGGTGAAGCATTTGATGGCTACACCGAGGCAACGATTAATGATAAAGATGTGTTTGTAAAACACATGAATATCAGAGATCAAAGATATCTTCACAAGTATTATGAAAAATACAAAGACTTGGCTCTGGCAAAGGGATTAGATACTGAAAAGGAGCGAATAAAATATATTCTTGAGGAGGGAATATGGTCCGAAGAAGATGACGCAAAAATAGCAGGTATACAATTTGAACTAGAAAATTTAAAAACAACCATTAAAAGTATTTTTCTGCCCTCACAACAAGAAGTTATGAGGGAAACCATTAAAGAAAGAAGTAATGAGCTAGCCGAGTTAAGGAGCAAAAGGGCGGAAGTTATGGGTAAAACCGCAGAAGATTATGCCACAGTTAGAAGCGGAGACGAGATTTTAAGATTTTTATTGTTTAAAAATAGAGAACTTACCGAGCATTTATATACCGAGGAAGAGTTTGGAAATTTAGAGTCGTGGGAGATCTCTAAGATTACAGAGATTAGTTCTGACATACACTATAGATTAACAGATGCCCGAATACAAGAAGCCGTATTGAGGCCATTTTTCAGCATGTATTTATCTTTATGCGAAGATGCGGCGGGGTTTTATAGGAAGCCAATTACTGAGCTTACTATATTTCAGCTAAAAGTAGCTCTTTTTGGAAAGATGTTTTTTAATATTTTTCAATATACAGAAGATATTCCTGATAAGATTAAAGACAATCCAGAACAACTCTTAGCTTATTCGGAAGCCCAAAGAAACAAAGACTCAAGTAAGTCTAAAAGTGGACTTAGAGATGATGCAGATGTGTCGATGGTTTTTGGTGCTACAAAAGAAGATGTGGAATATCTGGGTGGAGATGCAGAAAAAGCAAATTTCAGCAAAGAAGCAGAAAAGCATGGTGGAAAGCTGGATATGAAACAAATGATGCGATTAGCTGGGCATGATGTGTAAATCTTTGTGTAAATAAAACAAAGGTTTACGGATATGCCACTTCAGATACCAGCAACAGTAACAGGACTAGAAGCCAGCATTCAGGCTGCGGCCAAAAAAGCAGGTAGAAATCTTCAGATAAATTTAGGAACAAGCGCCAAAAGCATTGAGGGCTTGTCTCAACCGTTGGGTCGTATCACTGGCAAGGCAGACCAGTTCACCAAGTCCATGGAAGCCGCCAACGCAAGGGTGTTGGCATTCGGAGCTTCTGTAGGAGTTTTATCAGCCGTCACAAAAGGCTTTAAAGATTTGATCACTACCACCATTGAGGTGGAGAAGCAGATGACTGCGATTAACAGCATCTTGGGACAAACTGGTGAACAATTAAATAGATTTAAAAAAGAAATTTTTGATGTAGCTAAAAATACAGAACAGTCTTTTGATACTGTTGCAAATGCTGCATTAGAACTCAGTCGTCAAGGTTTGAAGGCTGAAGAGGTTCAAAAGAGATTGAATGATGCTCTAATCTTGAGTCGTTTGTCTGGGCTGGGGGCGGCAGAAGCTGTGGCTGGCCTTACTGCGGCGATTAACTCTTTTAACAGAGAAGGAGTAACAAGTGCAGAAGTTCTCAACAAGCTTTCAGCGGCTGCTGTAAGCGCAGCGGTTTCGGAAAGAGACTTGATTGAGGGTATTAAGCGTTCAGGAGCGGTTGCTATTCAGGCTGGAGTTAGTTTGGATGAATTAGTTGGTGTGATCACTGCTGTTCAAGAAAAGACTGCCCGAGGAGGTGCGGTCATTGGTAACTCCTTCAAAACAATTTTCACAAGGATACAAAGCATTGACAAGTTACGGACAATGCAAAATCTTGGAATTCAAATTAGTGACGTTTCTGGAAACGTGCTAAGCGGAACTCAATTAATTCAAAATCTTGCTAAAGCTTTAGAAAACTTTCCTGACGCACGAAGACTACAAATTGCTGAGAACTTAGTTGGCAAGTTCCAGATTGCCCCATTTTTGGCGATCCTTGATGATTATAGTCAAAAAACTTCTACAGCGATTAAGGTCACTGAAATCGCAGCGGCAGCAACTAATGAGGCTTATGGTCGAAATATTGCTCTCAACGAAACTCTATCAACTGCTATTAACCAAGCAACAGTCAACCTTAAAGAACTGGCGAATACTCTTGGTGAAATTGGCGTAACAGACAGCTTGAAGAATATCCTTGGTTTCTTTAACTCTCTAGTGAGTAACATTAAAGACGTTTTAGAAGGCGAGGGTCTAGGCAGTGATTTAGCGCGAGGTATTGTTAAGGGCATTAGTAATGTTCTTAGTGGACCTGGATTAGCTATCTTTGGTGCTATTATTGCAAAGTTAACTATTGATCTGGTTAAATTTGGAACTACTTCGTTACAAACTTTCTTTGGGTTAAATAAGACAGCAAAAGATCTTGCTGCTACACAGGGACAAATAGCATCCACCCTTTTAAACAATAAGGGTATTCAGCAACAAATTTTATCTATTGAAAATAGCACGTTAACCACAGAGCAGAAACGTGTGGCTCAAACTAAGTTTTTTACAGTTGCTTTAAATGAACAGCTAGCAACAATGGTTAAGATGCAGGGTATTGCATCTCGTATAACTCCTGGGGTTGTAGCGGGGACAAGAGGTGCGCGGGCGAGGCGAGGAGCAATGGGCTTTATTCCTAATTACAACCAAGTTAGGGGTTATGGAGGAGATTCTCCTCAGACGGCAAGATTGGCTGAACAAAGAGATATTAACAGGGGAGTAGGTGGAGCACCATCAGATGCTCGCCCCGTAACCATTCCCAACTTTGCTTTTGGTGGTGGAGAAAAGGGGACAATGATCGCTAATAATAGCGAATTTGTAGTTCCTAATTATGCGGGTGGAGGTTCAGCAATTTTTACTCAAGAAATGGCTCAAACCACAGGTCTTCCTGCGGGAGCGAGAAGAGTTGGCGCTGGAGCAGCGGGGTATATTCCTAATTTTGCAAGGATTAGAAGTGTAGCCGATTATACCAAGGCTTTAAGAGGGCAAAGCCAGTCAGTCATTGAGGCTGCTGCTAAAAAATCAAGAGATCCTCGCAGACAACAAGCCGCAGTAGGTTTACTTGGAGCCAGCACCGTTTTAAATGTCCCCGCTCAAAGATATGGGGTAGCTGCCCTATTCCCAGGAAAGGTTACAGATACCGCCAGTATGAATATCACTGGTGAAAAAAGCCTTGGGGCTAGAATGCTTCAAAGAAGGGGTGTTTCAAACCTTCAATTCAGCGGAATCCAGATAAGGAGTTTGGAGGATATGCAGCGCAATAAAAAGCGAGGTATGAATCAGGGGGAAAACAGAAGAACCATTGCTAGACTTTTTGCACAACCTCTAGTTCGTTATGGCCAGAGAATTCTAGGAACGACTTTTAAAAACGATGAGTTAACAAAGATAAAGGGAAAGCTTTCGGGGTTGGCAAGGGGAGGAGGATCTTCTGCTTTATTCTCAAGTTCAGTCGAGGGTGGAATTTTTGAATCGGCAGTGAACTTGGTTACCAAGGGAGCGGCTGCGATAGATGAATTCAAGAGTCATGTCGGGGAAAGAGCGCCTTTTGATTTTGAAGAAGGTGGAACCGCTGATAATGCATTCAAACGTTCATTTGGTTTTTCTAATGCTTTGCAAAGAGCAGACGCAAAAAGAACAGCATCAAACGATGCCGTCAGAACCATAATTTCTAAAGCTCTTAATGACCGAAAAGAAACCTCTTATATTTTATCCTTAGCTCGAAAAGATCCAGCCAAAAGATTTGGAGTAAAAAGAGCGGCGGGTGGTTTCATTCCGAATTATAGCGCAAGCCCATTGCAGGATGCAATACAAAGAGAGTCTGCCGCAGGGGTTCCAGTTAATCAGATAAGAGTAAATCAAGACGCATCTCTTAGAAATTCTCGAAACCCAATGGGCTTAGCTGTCACGAATATGCGTGACGAACCCACAGGTGCAATTCCAAACTTTGCCAGAGGAAAAGGGGGTGATGGGGGAATGGACGCAGGATTTGGCGGCTTCATGACCAAGTTGCTCGTTCTTCAAGGGGCTTTTGGCATGTTGTCTGGAGTTCTGGGAGAGGTTACTCAGAAAAACCAAATGGTAGCCACGACCATGCAAGCTCTAAATATTGCCATGATTGCGTTTATGACTAGTTCCGCATTTGGAGGGATGGGCAATATTGGACGAAATTTAATCGGAAGGGGAACCGTTGGTGGAAAGACTGGCTCGCAGATTATGTCGAGCGGTAGAGCGGCAAGCGTAGTTGGAAGAAGTGATTTAGCTGCTGCAAGAAGAGGCGGATTAAGAGGATTAACAAGAGGAGGAGCGGGTTTAGCTGCAAGAGGTGTGGGTTTAAGTATTCTTGGGCCTCTAAAGATTGTTGGTGGTGCATTATTGAAATTTGCTGGTCCTGTGGGACTTGCTGCTGGTGCTGTAATGGGTGCAGTAAAAATATTCAATATGATACGAGATGCTAATGCGGGAACGGCTGCCGAATACAAAAGAGGCGCTGATTTGATTGCAGATTCATCAAAAAGAGCAGCTAAAGAATTAAGCGAACTAAAAGTCCCCCAAGAATTTAAAGAAGGTCTAAAACAGAGAGCAGAAGAAGTTCAAGAAAGAGCTAGGAGCAGGATAGGCAGAACTGGCGTTGGGGGTATATCTAACAAAGCTGAACAGAAACAATTAGATCAAACATCTGAACTAGTTAAGCAAGCTGTCCTTGGAGGAAGATCTGAAGCAGACATAAATGCAGTAATAGATAGATTTAATAAAGAAGCGGGAACGACCACCAGAAGAATTTCATCAATGTATGGAGGCTCTTCTACTGTTACAACTCAAAATAAATTAACTATGCAGCAAGCGCGGGATAGAAGAACTGCGCTTTCCAATTTATCAAAAGTTGATGTATCAGGAATACAACAACAATTACTTAATCAGGTCAGTCCTCAAGACCGAGCAAGACTTGCTTCACTAGGAAGAGCGAGGGCATTTGCACAGAGTCAAGGAAAGACACTGAGTAGCATGGGAGCCTTTGATCCAATGGGCGGCGGACAAGGAATGGGTCAGATGGTTGGAGGAAAAACAACTGGAATAGTTGCTTCACTTGCTGAACAATTTGAACAAGGAGCCAGTGATAGAGGCATTACTCTTCAAAAAGGAGCGGCAAAAGCAATGGCTGAACAAATGCTGGAACAAGAAACGACGAAAGGCGGTTCAAAATTAGAGCGTATAGCTCAGATGAGGGCAGATATTGCCCAAGCTCAATTAACTAGTGAGCTTAAAATTAATGAAATTATATCTCAGAGAATTTCCCAAAGCGAAAAAGACTTAGCTACAGGACAAGCTTTAAACACTCTTAGTGCTAAAGGCTTGCTTGATTTGCAGAAAAAAATATCCCTTGAGGGTAATAGCAAAAAATTAAATATAGATATTGGAGCGCAGGTTATAAAACAAATTAATGCCAGCGAACAGTTAGAGGTAAGCGAAGAACAGAGAAATAAAATTAGGGAAAAAATTCAGTCAATGAGTGCTGAAGATTTACAGGACTCAGGTAAAAGAAAAGAACTTTTTGCTGAAATTCTAAAACTGGCTGAAGCGGAAGGTGGTGAGGCTACAGAGCTAAATAAGGTCTTTGAGTCCATGATAACCAACTTAATTCGCCAAAAAGAAGAAAGGGATAAAAACATAGAAGCTGGGTTTAAGCAGAAGAAACTAGATCAAGATACTCTTGATATTTTAAAGGAGACAAGGGCAGAGCTTACTTTGTCAGCGAGAAAAGAAGCCTTTGATAAAACGACCAAAAGCGCAAGAAGGAGAATTGAAATTGAAACCGAATTAAGCCAAGTAAGGAATCGAGGTCAAAGAGGAGCAGATCCAGTAACAACTAGAAGACAAGAAGTAAAACTTCTTAACGAATTAAAAGATTTAGAGGTATCGGATGAGCAAATAAAAGCCGTAAAGGATGTCACCACAGAAATTCAAACATTTTTAAATACTTTTAAAGGTCTAGCAGCCAATTCTGATGGTTTTAAAACCATTAATTCAATTCTCTCAAATGAAAATATACCCGAGCTTGCTCGTTTGCAAAAAGTTCAGGGTAGATTAGAAAATCCAAAAGAGTTGGGGATAGACCTCGACAACCCAGACCAAAAAACTGCATTTAAGAACTTGGTTCAAGCCATTACCGAAGCAATTGTCAATCTGCAAACAAGTGGTTTAGCGGCCGAAGGAGCTAAAGGTATAAACAATACAAGCATTGGCTTGGCTGACAATTTCAAAAATTTAAGCCGACTGTTAAGTGATTTTTCTCAAAGCTTGCGCCAAGCAACAGAACAACTAAAATTTGACTTTTTGTTTGCTAGGTCTGGTTCCGATATGATTTCGAGTTTGAACAGGATGCTCGAAACAAATGAGAGGAGAGAGGGAAGTGGAAGCTCTGGAGATACAGCTAGGGCAACAGCCAATGCGGTGCTAGAAGAAAGAGGGGATCGAAAATTCCTTAGCAGAACTCGCGCAGGTAGAAGGTCTATTGAGAGAGAGGATGATGTTGTTCGTCAACAGTTAGAACTCCAAATTCAACTTGCCGATGCAATGAAAGCGGAGGGGATTGATTCTACCAAAGTAAAAGAAATTAAGGAACAAATACTTCAACTAGAAAAAGAGCGTTTAGAAGTTAATGACAGTCTTGCCGCAAAGATGGAAGACGCTTTTGTCTTTAGTCAGGCTGAGATTCAAAACACCTTGACTGACGGATTGGTTAGATCTGCAACTTCATTTACTAATAAAATTTCAGATGGTCTCGTAGATGCCATTGCAAAAGGAGAGGACTTAGGTTCCACGTTGAGAAAAGCTGCCGCTGATTTCTTCTTGGATATGGCTCGCGCTAACATGAGAGCCGCAATGCAAAACTTCACTTCTGGTCTTGGAATGTCGTTCCTTAATAGGAATAAAGGAGGAATAATAAATGGAGGTTCTGGAGTTCGTGACGATATTCCAACTATGCTTACAGGTGGAGAGTTTGTAATGAATAGGGGGGCTGTAGAAAGATATGGACCCGACTTTATGGCTGCTCTTAACAGAGGGGCAATCCAAACAATGCAAGGAGGAGGGTTGTTTACCCCAGGAAGTTTTGGACAAGGGGCTATCAGTGGCTCAAGAGCCTTGTTGAGTTTTTCAACTCAGTATGGAACATCAGGATTTAGAGATGAGATAGTTAGCGGTAATAATTTTGCTGGAATAGCTCTAGAACCACAAAGCGTAAGGATGACAAGAAGGGCTATAGCTAGAGACCCAGCATCTAGAAGAGAACAACAATCTAAACAGGAAGCCTTTGGAGCTTACTCTCAGCATTACCAAGCTCTACAACAGTATGAAGAACAAAAGAAAGCACAAAGAAAGGCTCTCTTGGGTTCTATAGGAATGGCTGTCTTAAGTGCGGGAATTGGTTCTTTTGCCGAAGGTTTTGGTGAGGCTCGCGCCGCAGGAGCGGGATATGGAGAGGCGTTTAAATCTGGCTTTACTGGATTTGAATTTGGGGGAGAAAAGTTTGGTGGTCTTGGCGGAATATTTAGGGGTAGACCTGAAGGTCCAGCCCCATCCGATTTATTCTTTAAAAGAAAAGACGGCAGCATTGGAATGCGTAACCCTAGCACCTTCAGTAGAGCGGGTGGAGTTGGACAGGGAATGTTCAGCATGACGGGAGGTGGTGTTCAATCTAATAGACCTAATATGGGATTTGGTCCGAGAGTCCAAGGGCTTCCCACAAATCCATTTGACTTCTTATTGAATGAAGCTTACAATAACGAGAGGAATCAAAATAGAATTCATGGTGGTCCAGTGCCAAATCCCTTTGGTTACGCTACAGGAGGTTCCGTTCCTTATGCCGCAGGAGTAGACACGGTTCCAACAATGTTGTCGGGTGGTGAGTTTGTAATGAACGCTGCTGCTACACAAAACATCGGCAGAGGAAACTTGGCTGCATTGAATTCTGGAGCAGGAGGAGACAGCGGAGAGGTAGTCAATAGACTTGATGAACTTATTGATGTTTCTGAAAATCGAGGAGAAAGCACTATTAATATTACTGTTAATTCAGACGGCTCAACAGAGCAAGACGGCAACGGTAGTGATAGAGAACAATCCTTGGCAGTCAGAATTAGAGATGTTGTAAGACAAGTTATTGATGAAGAGAAGAGACTTGGAGGATCATTAAGACAAGCTAACGCATAATGTATGGATCAACGGCAAATTACGATGCTCACTTTTTCATTTCTGGGCAAGAGGCAACACTGTCAGCTAGGGAGTTGTCAGGGGTTGAGTCGATAGATATAGCTTATAACAATAACGCAAGAACTACTAATCCACTTGGATACAAAAACGGTTTTACTGTTATTGGTGGGGCAACGTCTCAGACTGTTTCTTTTTCTCGTCGTTTAATTTATAATGATCCCGTTTTAGATTTTACGGGAGCGTCTAAAGTTATGAAGGGTAGCTTTAACTATAACAACAACACTTCATATGGTTTTGAAAGTGGCTACTTAAATAACTATTCTGTTAACTGTGCGGTTGGAAATATTCCTCAAGTAAATGCCAACTTCACTGTTTATGGGGAAATGGCAAGCGGAATAAATGCCACTGGAACAACAAATACAAACATTTTTGTTCCGAGTCAGGGTTCAATTACTGCTACCTGTGATAATAGCACGACAAATCGAGTTATAGGGTTTGATTACTCATTAAGAACAAATAAAAAGCCCTACTACACGATAGGATCTGAAGATCCCGTTAGCGTTAAACATATTCCTCCAATTTCGTATACAGCTAGCGTTCAGATAGAGGTGGATGATACTTTTTTAGAAAGCGGTTATAATTTTTTAGGAGAAAAAATAGACAGAACTGTAACATTCACAATAAAAGGAAGAGACGGGACAACACTTCAGTCGCTGAATATTCCAAACGCTTCTTTGGTTGGTGAACAGTTAAATTCTACTGCTGCGGGTAATGCTCGTTTAACTCTCAACTATATTGGTCATCAATGAGCGAAGCATTATTTTATAATAGAGATGAAAATATCTCAGGAATTACAGTTCCCGCAGAACTGTCGGGAATGTCCTATACTCCCGTTTATGGTTCCAAGGTGGAGTTCAAAGGAAACAATCATAGTTATGAAACTGATGATTTTTATTACAATTTAATTCCGCTTTCAGTTAACAGTTTAACTGCGACTTTTAGCGTTAGATATGATGTTAATGAACAGGGCGCTAGAAAATTAGCTACGTTTTTTGAGAGTAAGTCGGGAGATAGACAGTTGGAATTTACTCCAGATAATTCTGGAATATATCAAACGGTCACTGGCTATTGTGATAATTACGCAATTAATTTTGTAAACAATCAGCACTTCGAAGTGGCTTCTAGAATAAACATAGATGAAGCTCCAACTTTGCTTAATTGGTCGGGTGGAACGTTTGTTAATTCACCATTCCAAGGATGGGTTCCAGGGTCTACATATAAGAAGTATGATGTAGTTTACTCGGGGCAAAACCCAGACGGAACAGAAAACGCAAACAAATTAGATAACTTTTATTATTGCACTGGAGATCATGCGGGAAATTCCCTCAATTGCCCAACTGGAGCATCTTCTATGTGGACTAAGAAATTTTTCTTTGAGCCTGATATTGGAGTTCAAAACGATGTTCCAATTAAAGCTGATGTATTAACTTACAAAAATTCATTCACACAAAGACTCACAACAAATTCTAATATTGCGGCTTTTGAAATGAATTATACTTTTAGTGATATAAGTGATCATCAAACTAAATCCATACTTCACTTCCTAGAAAACAAGGGTGGATATCGCAGATTTGAACACCAAATACCCTCTGTATATAATAGACCTAAAGTTTATTACTGTCCCGAGTGGAGTCACGAATGGAAATATCACAATTCCAATACGATAACTGTAAACTTTATAGAAGATCCGCTTGGAGTAATCCCAACAGGAACATAAAATGGCAAGGAATATTTTAAAAAGTAATAATGCGATTGTGGGCGTTCAAAATTCTGCAAGTGCCTTTTCTATATCAAATATAGATTTAAACCTGTATAATTTTGTTCAGAATTGTAACTATTCTGTTTCCTTTCCTCAACAAAACACAAAACAACTAGGAAGTAAGAATTATGCTTCTACAGATATTTTCCGCCAACCTGACGTTCAATTAAATTTTTCTTATATTCCAGAGCCTGAACTAGAAAATGAATATTATGGTTGTTTTTGTAAAACGTCCATGCATCGTTTTGCTCCAATGTTTTCAGGGTATTTAGATGCTAACACTAATTTTTATGTTTTAAATACACCTAATCAAGAAGACGATGCGCTAAGCTCAGTTAGCTTGGGGTCAGACCTTGATCTTGCAGGTTGGGAGGGTATAGCATTCGGAAATTGTTTTCCCTCTTCTTATCGGCTTTCTTATTCGATAAATTCATTACCAACAGTTTCTACTTCTTATGTTTGTTCTAATATGAAGTATGAAAATTTAACTGGGACTAGTATGCAATCTCCCGCTATTAACTTAGAAAGCGGCAACAATAATCAAGTGGGGTTGTGTCTATTTAATTTTGATAACGGAAAGACTAATCCTGAAATTCCAAATCCCTCTAGATCTGCCAGCACTGTAAATTTAGAAAATTTACAAGTAGGAGGGCAGAGGCTTTCTGGAACTCATTTTGTTCAATCTGTAAATATGTCTGTAAATCTGGGCAGGGTGGCTAATTATGGCTTGGGAAGTGATTTTGTTTATGGCAGAAAAGCTCAACTGCCCGCGCAAGGATCTTTTGCCGTTTCCTCTTTGGTTTCAGGTTTTGATAATGGTCAAATGACTGGAGTTTTAAAGAACAACTCTAGTTATGATTTTGACTTAACCCTATCAACTTCAGGAGATAAAAAAATAATTTATAAGATCGAAGATGCCCAACTATCTTCCTATAATTATTCGATGCCCGTTAATGGGCAAATGAGCTTTGATGCTGAATTTACTTTCGAAGTGACCGACACAAAAGGATTAAAAATTAGTGGAAGCAGTTACTAATCGTATTCTACTTTTACGTTTTTACTTTCGTAAGTTTTGCCTTTGCGGTTTGGATGCTCCGCTCCATTTCTCTCTTTTGCATAATTATCATAGAACTTTTCTTTTACGGGATCTTTTCCTCCCATTTTTTCAGCCCTCTTTTCGCTAAGTTCTGCTGATAAATTCATCATATCCCCCAGAGTTCCCTTTTTACTATAGGTGGCATCAATAAATTGTTGCTTACTAAAAGGGTCCACTGAATTGTCTATCGAGGCGTTGGGTGACAAAAAAACCCTCTGCCACTCAACGCCATCCTCCTGATAAACATGTTCGTCATTCATCCCTTGGAAGACCTCGCGGTATTCTTCGTGTTCGGGATGTTTGTAAACATAAATAGGCATTATTTGATCTGAATTTCCCGAGCCTCTGCAACGGTTTTTTTAGGAAGGGTAAGTCTAAGAAGTCCGTTTTTAAGATCAGCGGAAATGTGATCCTCTGCCACTAGATCATTTAAATGTAATTTAAATTTCTGTGATCGGTCTTTATTTTTAGCTTGAAGTTCCAACACTCCGTCAGAAACCTGAATGGAAACATCTTTCTTTGCGAAGCCAGCTAGCTCAACCTCCGCTGTATATACATCTCCCTTATCAGAAACGCAAGACTTCTTGCGGATCATTAAATCGCTAGGGGATAAAACATTTAAATCATTAAAAAGTGTGTTAATTAAAGTATTCATATACTTATATTATAACATAAAATATGCCTTTCTTCAACTGCTATAAATACAGTCTAAAATAGAGTCTACTGTTTTGCTGTAGGTAAATTTGTCTGCTAATTTTTGTCCCTCTGTGTTAATTTGGCTAACTTTAGACTCAGCTTTTTCCATTGCCGCCACAGCTTCCTCTTCCTCCCAATTATGAAAAGTCCCTTGGTTAAATGGAATGGTTTCATTAAAAAAGATCCCATCAGCAACAGGCATGGTGGAGGATGGATTAACCAATATACTGTTTTCTTCGTTAGCCCAATCTTTGTGAGAGGTTGCATTTAAAACAACACTCCATTTTCCTAAGCATGTAGCATTAAAAGAAGGCAGGTTCCAGCCTTCACCCCCAGAGAGTCCAGTTAAGTCAATATCAATTGAATTTAAAAGCTCATTTACCTCATCATTCTTCGCTAATTTTGGAAGAAAGTTAATATTGTTGTAACTTTTCCCTTCAAGGGTCGATTGAAGCAACCCTTGCATTTGGTCGGGTTGAAAGAACGGATTAGTAACACAACAGGTAAGTTGATATTTTGTGTTGTTACCGTATTTTTTCAGCCATGTTTGGATGATTTTTTGAGTATGCTTTCTTTTTTCAAACTTACCCATTAAACCAAAGTGAATAACATCCTTAAGGTATGTTTTTTCGGTTCTTTTAAAATCTTCATCCAACCCAAGAGGAATATGCATTCCCTTTGAAACACCACTCGACTTAAAATGAGATGCCGCCTCAGAAGAACTATAGAAAACTTTCTCTTGAGCTTCGCAGATTTTTATCTCTGTCGAAGTGGGCTGATTACACTCATAAAAAGTATAAAGATACTGATTTTTATTTTTTCGGTTTTCACTGCCATTAATATGCCAAACCTTTAAATTTGGTATCTCTGGACTTAGAAAGTCAAACCTATCATTTATAGCTGATTCTATAAATGCCTTAAGCTCATCAGTAAGAGTGTAAGCACTAAGGTCTATATCACCAGTAGGGAATAAACCAAGACTTACGTTTTTCTTCTGTAATTCTCTGACAATATTAAAAGTAACATTGCCGAGGCTTAGGCCATTAAGTGGAGCCTCTATTAGAAGTTTCATTAAAAAGGAACAGAGTCTTCGGACTCTTCAGATTGCTCAGTTCCCGAGTCTGACTTTTTCGCAGAACTCAAAAACTGAAGGTCTTTGCCACGGATATAGTATTTGCTGAAATTTTTGCCGTCTTTTTCCCAAGATGACATGCAGAGTTCTCCTTGAACAATAAATTCTCTTCCCTTGGTTAAGTATTTTTCCGCGATCTCTGCGGTCTTATCCCAATACTCAATGTCAACAAAACATTTGTTTTTAGCGTTTGAGGTTGAAACTCCCGCTCTCAAATTGACAACTTTTTTACCGTTGCTTGTGGTTCTAGCTTCGGGGTCTTTAACTAAATAGGCTGCGGCTGTGATTGAATTATACATATTTTCCTTCTTTTTTGACTTTGTTAATAAATCTATTGTGAATATTGATACAGCCCTGAATGCTCATGTCAAGTTCTTGTGCTATAAACCTCCAAGGTGTGAGCTTATTATTAACCCCCCCATATCGCATGTCAACTATTTTTTTTACTCTTTCGTCTTTTTCTTCCTCAAGGCAAGATTCAAACACAGAAAGAGCCTCTCCCTTGTTTATATCGTAGATGAAACTCTCGCACTGTGGCTCTATGTAGGTATTCTCGTCATCAATAAAAATTTCTCTATTTTTTTTCTTTTTATTGAGAATGTTTAGACATTTCCATTTAGTCTGATTAGCTAAATGGGTAGAAAATTTTGTTTTCTTATCAGGATTATAATTTAAAGCGGCGGAATAAATGGTTGAGTCTTTTTCTCCCACTAGTTGGTTTTTATCAACAGCATTCTGGGGGTGAGACATGAAGTAATTAACCATTGAGTGGAAAATACCAGAATGACGATCAATGATCTCCAACAGACTGTCTTGATCATTATCGTCTTGAATTTTAGAAATTAGAGTCAAGTCGCTTTGCACTGGACCCATTATATCATCTGGTTCGCCTTTTTCCAAAAAAAATAAATTCTGATTATTATATTAATAATATATTTATAAAACGTTTTACGTTAAGAATAACGTAATACTTAATCTATTACGTTAGGGTTTTAATCGTCGTTGTCCCGTTTCACGGTATATTATATGGGTCAATTTCAATCTGTCAAATTAATTTTCGGAATTTTTCTAATTGACTTGACACGACATTGCCGCTAAGTGTAAAATCCTTTAAGATGATTTTTGAAGAGCAAGTATCGAGAAAGCCCGATCACTATCCATGGGCGCAGGAGTTTATTGAGGCAATGCATAACGGGTTTTGGACCGATAAAGAGTTTAGTTTTAGCAGTGACATTCAGGATTTTAATGTCCATTTGGTTGAGGATGAAAAAGAGATGATTATTAGGACTCTTTCTGCTATTGGACAAATTGAAGTTGCGGTTAAGAAGTTTTGGAGCAAGCTGGGAGATAACCTTCCCCACCCAAGCTTAACCGACCTTGGATATGTCATGGCCAACGTGGAGGTTATCCACAATAATGCTTATGAGCGACTACTTAAGGTTTTAGGGCTGGAGGACATCTTCGAAAAAAATCTAGAGCTTGATTTTATTGAGGGCAGGGTAAAATATTTGCGTAAATATAATCACAAATTTTACAAAGATTCCAAAAAACAATATGTTTATTCAATCATTCTTTTTACGCTTTTCGTAGAGAATGTTTCTCTTTTTTCGCAGTTTTATATTATTAACTGGTTTAACCGTTATCGTAATGTCCTGAAGGATACGGGTCAGCAAGTTAAATACACTCGCAACGAGGAAAACATACACGCGCTTGCTGGCATTAAAATAATCAACACCATTCGTAGTGAGCATCCTGAGCTTTTTGACGAGGAACTTGAGGAAAGAATTGCCACAGAAGCTAAAGCTGCTTTTGTTGCAGAAAGTAATATTGTTGATTGGATGGTAAATGGATTTAATGAAAAAGGTCTCAACGCCGATATTCTAAAAGAGTTCATAAAAAATAGAATTAATGACTCCTTAGAAAAAATTGGCTTTGATTCAGCGTTTGAGGTTGACACTTCTTTATTGGAAGATACAATGTGGTTCGAAGAAGAGTTATTGGGCAATAATGCCACTGATTTCTTCCATTCTAGACCCGTGGAATATTCCAAAAATTCTCAAACATTTGACGCTGACGACCTTTTTTAATGAAGAAATATACATGGCTTAATAAGGACTCTCGCGATTTTTTAAAAAGAGGGTATTTACAAACAGGCGAATCTGCCGAAGAAAGAGGTCATGACATTGCTGTTGCTGCCGAAAAATACTTAAAGGTAAAAGGGTTTGCTGAAAAGTTTGAAGATTATCTTTCTCGCGGATTTTATTCACTAGCCAGTCCTATTTGGGCAAACTTTGGGAGAGAAAGAGGACTGCCAATTTCTTGTAATGGTGTATTCATTGAGGATAGAATGGATGCGATTCTAGAAAAGCAAGCCGAGGTTGGAATGCAGACTAAACATGGAGCAGGAACGTCTGCTTACTTTGGAGAGCTTAGAGGTAGAGGCGTAGAAATTTCAGCGGGCGGAACATCTAGTGGCCCTGTGCATTTCATGGAGCTTTTTGATAAAGTCTCCTCCGTTGTTTCTCAGAGCAATGTTCGAAGAGGCTCTTTTGCAGCATACCTTCCAGTAGAGCATCCAGATATTAACGAATTTCTCAGGATAAGGAGTGAGGGAAATCCCATTCAAGAAATGTCCTTTGCTGTTTGCATTAGTGACGAATGGATGAGATCTCTTATAGAGGGAGATAGAAAAAAAAGATTAACTTGGGCTTCAATCATAAGAAAGAGATTTGAAACAGGCTATCCATATTTATTTTTTACTGACACTGCCAATAAGCAAGCCCCTAAACCCTACAAAGATAAAAAATTAAAAATTAGTGCATCAAATCTTTGCAGTGAAATATTTTTACACTCCTCCCAAGACGAATCATTTGTTTGTTGTCTTTCCTCATTAAACTTAGTCAAGTGGAATGAGATAAAAGAGACAGATGCAGTGCAGACTCTGGTTTATTTTCTAGATGCTGTAATGGAGGAGTATGTCAAAAAGACAGATGGCATTCCTTTCATGGAGTCCTCTCATAACTTCGCTAAAAAACAAAGAGCCTTGGGAGTTGGAGTATTGGGCTGGCATTCATTTCTACAGGAAGAGATGATAGCCTTTGAAAGTATGGAAGCTAAATTTCTTAATACAGAAATTCATAAAACAATCAGAGAAAAATGTGAAGAAGCCACCAAAGAACTTTCTGTTCTTTTGGGAGAACCCGAACACCTCAAGGGTTATGATCGTCGCAATATGACCACGATGGCAATTGCTCCGACTACCTCAAGTTCATTTATCTTGGGGCAAGTCTCTCCTTCTATCGAACCGTTAAACAGTAATTATTTTACTAAAGATTTAGCTAAAGGCAAATTCACCTACAAAAACCCACATTTAGAAAAACTTCTAGAAGAGAAGAAGAAAAACACACAAACAACGTGGAAATCAATTCTTCAAAAAGGTGGATCAGTTCAGCATTTAGATTTTCTGACCTCAGAAGAAAAGGATGTATTTAAGACATTCGGAGAAATTTCTCAAAAAGAAATTGTAATTCAAGCCTCTCAGAGACAAAAGTATATTGATCAAGGTCAAAGCTTAAATCTCATGATAGCTCCCAAATGCCCACCAAAACAAGTAAGCGAACTTTTGATTTTTGGCTGGGAGCAGGGGATTAAAAGTTTCTACTACCAAAGAAGTGCTAACCCAAGCCAAGAGCTAGCCAGATCAATATTGAACTGTTCATCTTGCGAGGGTTAATATTCATTTTTAATAATTAAAAGTGTAATTTTTTTATGATGAACCTTACTTTTTCAGACAAAATCTACAAATGCCTTGTTGGTAAAGTTCTGAAGTTTAATGAGCAAAACGACTCTAAAATTAGTGTAGATCAGCTAATAAGAATATATAAAAGAGGAGAAAAAGCTACTGACACCATGTGGCAACCTCAAAAAACTACTGCTCAATGGGCTATGGCTAGGGTAAATATGTTTTTGAATTTATCTTCTGGCCGCAAAGTAAGAGAGGATTATAAATTCCATGATATTGATGTAATTGAGGGGACTGATAGAACCCACGACCAAGAATCGGCAGATCCTTTCTGGAACTTTACAAACCTAGACTTTACTTCTGCTAGAACAGATCTTTTATTGTCTGAAATCTCTGATTCCGAAGGAGAAAAAATCTTTTATCCCCCTACAGTAGAAGAAGTTTGACTTTAATCTATAATCACACTATACTGTGTGATGAAGGTTTTATTCATATCTGATTTTACTCTCGATCAAAAGCAAGGAGGGGCGCAAGTAAGCAATTCCCTTATTATTAAAAAGGGCAGAGAGCTTGGATATGAGATTCATGAGCATCATCACAATTCCTCTATTGTTGATTTTTTAACTTCATACGATTTGGTTGTTAATTCTAATTTAGAGGCAATTAGTAAAATTGCTCCTGCCAAATTTAACATGATAGAAAGATTGCCTAACTCAGTAAGGCTAGAACACGATTCATGTTCTTATCTTTCTGCTGGAGACAGAAGGATATTATTTAATAATTCAAAAAAGAACTTCTTTTTAACGGAATTTCATTACTCTTTCTTTAAGGAGTTATATGGAGACTACTTTAAAAATGTTGAAATAGTTTACGACCCCATAGATACTTCCATCTTTAAGAAGAAAGAAGAAAAAAAAATCTATGATGTAGTTTATTGTGGCTATCTTCACCCACTCAAAGGATTAAACAACTTAATTAAGTTCGCTCGTAATAATCCTGATAGACAGATTAAAGTGTTTGGTTGGTCAGACAACAATCCAACTGGTCTTTTTGATAGGGAGGAAAACATTTCGTTCATGGGCGCTTGTCAGCACCATGAAACTGCTTTAATTTTTCAACAAGCTAATGCGGTGTTCCATTCTCCAGTGGTAAACGAACCCTTCTGTAGAATGATAGGAGAAGCTTTGCTTTGTGGAGTAGAGGAGATTATAGGAGATACCTCAAAAATAGGGGCTTATTTAGAATTTGAAAAACAAGGTTACGAAACATTTAAAGAGGGGTGTGAAATTGCATCCGAAAAATTTTGGGAGAAAGCTATACAATGAATTTTATCTGCGGAACATATTTTAAACAACAGTGCTGGCTACAACTAGTAGATTATAAAGACGAAAGAACTCCTGAGTTTTCTGTAAAACACAACAAATCTGCTGGAAACAATTATGTTTTTTGCATTCCTGAATTTCTGGAAGTATTTAAAGATATAAACATTGTAGGAGATTCCGACTTTGTTCTTTTTACTCACAATTCAGATATAAATTTTACAGATGAATATGTCGAAGCGGTAGTGGATCTTTTTCCTAATATGACACACTGGTATGCTCAAAACCTAGTGTGTGACCACCCCAAGGTTTCTCCTATTCCAATTGGTATAGCAAACCCAAAATGGTCTCACGGAAATCAAGATAGATTTAAAAAAGTAATAGCCAAAAAAACAGACAAAACTAAAGATGTTTATGTTAATTTTAATACGTCAACAAATCCGAAGGCGAGAAACTACTGTCTGGAACAACTAGGCACATCCTTGGAAACAGAATATCCTAATGCTGCCATAGTTGAAGATCATGACTCCTTTGTTAATTCCACACAGGAAAAATATTTGACCAATATCGCTTCTTCACGATTTACAATCTCTCCAATCGGAAACGGCGTTGACTGCCACAAAACGTGGGAAGCTATTTATATGAAAAGTGTTCCTATCGTTACTCGTTGGAGCGGTGTGGAGACATTCAAAAAACTAGGTATACCAATTTTAATCATTGATGACTGGAAAGAGTTCAAAGATTTAGATTTGTCGGAGCAGTTATATGCTGATATTTGGCAAGATTTTGACCCAAGCTCTTTGGACTTAAAAACATTCCTAAATGAAGAGCATAAAGCTTAAGGGGCATTCAGGATGTAAAATTTCTCTGCTTGAAGATAAAGAAAAACTCTTCGTCAGAAAAGTTTCATCTAATCCAGAATATAACGACAGACTTTTTACGCAAATCAGAAAACAAAAAAAATTTAAACATCATTTAATTGCAAGTCCTATAGTTTTTAATACTTTTTATATAGAAAAAAATCTTTCTTTTGATATGGAATTTATAAAGGGTAAATCCTTTTCCAATTTTGTAGAAAAAGAACACCACAAAAACATAAAGTCTATCTTTCTTAAAATACTTGATTTTGTAAATCAAAATAATTTTTTAGAGGAAACAATAGAACAGGATGTTGAAAAAAAAGTAGATCAATTACAAATCGACTCTAAATATCAACCTTTCAAAGAATGCTGTTTGGACTTTGATTGGAACAAGATCCATAAATCATATAGTCATGGAGATTTGACATTTGAAAACATAATGATAAAAGATGGTGACTTATATTTTATTGATTTTCTAGATTCATTTACAAGCTCTCAAGTTTTAGATTACTCAAAACTTATGCAGGACACTATCGTGGGGTGGTCATGGAGAAAAAACACCACCTCACCTTTCATCAACCTATTGTTTCTTCATAACTTAATGAAGGAAAACTTATCCTCAAACATGTTGACTGCATCATATAAAATGCTTATACTAAACTTGTTGAGAATAATCCCCTACTGCGAAAAAGAAGAAGAAAATTTCATTCACAGTAAATTATTAAAGTTGAAAAAACAAAAATTTTGAAAACATTAATTGTTCCAGCCGCAGGTAAAAGCTCTCGCTTTCCAAACATGAAACCTAAGTGGATGCTAAGTCATCCAGATGGTAGACTTATGGTTGAAAAATCCGTTGGATGCATGAATCGTCATGCCTTTGACCGCATAGTTATCACCATTTTGAGATCTCATTGTGACGACTATGATGCTGAGCTAATACTCAATCAAGTTTTTGGGTCAAAAGTAGAAGTTCATATTTTAGACCATCCCACATCCTCTGCTTCTGAAACGGTTTACCAAACACTTGTAGACTTAAACATAAAGGGATCTATTTGCGTAAAAGACTCAGATTGCTCTGTTGAATTTAACCCTACAGAAAACAACAACTATATCGTCGGATTAGATATTGGGTCTGATTGCAAAATAGAAAACTTACAGAATAAAAGTTTTCTTATTTTTAATTCTGACAATATTATTAATGACATCGTTGAAAAACAGCTAGTTTCAAACACTTTATGCGCTGGAGTATATAGTTGTCATGCAGAGGACTTCAAGGAAGCCTATGAAGAAATAAGCGAAAGCGCAATTTTTGACCAACACAATGAATTCTATGTTAGTCACATCATATCCTACCTCATAAAAAATAAAAATAAAATCTTTGAAAAGGTTTGCGCTTCCTCCCTCAGAGATTGGGGAACATTAAAGGACTGGAGAACGGAACAAAACAAATTCAAAACTTACCTTTTTGACATTGATGGTGTATTTTTGCAAAATGTTGGCAAATATGGCAAGAGAACGTGGGAAAAAACCTTTGAACCGATTGTAGAAAATTTTAAAGTATTAAAAAATTTAAGCGATACTGGGGCAGAAATTATCTTTATAACAGCCCGAGAAGAGAAATACTTAAACCAGTTTAAAAAAACTTTATCTGAATATAATATTAAATACAAAACCATTATCTCTGGTTGTAATCACGCTCAGAGGATTCTGGTTAATGACTTCGCGCCAACAAATCCGTATCCGTCATGTAAGGCTATCTCAATCCCAAGAAACTCTCTACTAAATCCCTATATAGAATGAATTCTCCAATATCATATGCTTATTTAGAGACTACAAATTATTGTAATCTAAATTGTTCTTTTTGCAACAGGAACGAGGTAATCGGCCCCCTAAAGCATATGTCCCTAGATAACTGGAAGATTCTCCTTTCCAAAATCAAACATCACCCTTTAAAAAATTGCAAACTTATGGGCATGGGTGAGCCTTTTCTGCACCCTGAATTTGACAAAGTAACAGAAGAATTTAAAAAAACATTTCCCGAATGTTTTGTGATTGTAGCTACTAACTGCCAATATCCCATCAAGGAAGGCTCTAAAATGAGAGAAAAGTTTGAGAGAGCTATCCAAAATTTAGATCAACTTTATTTATCAATCGACGGATATGAGGAGAGCTATGAGAGAGATAGATCTCCAGCTAAATGGAAAAAATTAATCTCTTTTTTAGAAAATCTCAAAACTGTAGATAGGGGAAATTGTGACATAGTTGTTAATTATGTTGTCAACGCTTACAATATTGAAGACATCGTAAAGGTAGACAAGCTAAGAAAAGATTACAATCTTGGAAGGCTTAGATTAAACATAGCTCAACTTTGGGGCGAAGAGGATTCTATTTCTGATAACATTGAAACTTCTGGATATTCCAAAGATCAACTAAACTACCTAAAAGAAAACTGGTCCGACAAAATAATGGGAAAAGGAAACTGGGAATTTCCTGATTGTTTCTGGGTTAAGGAGGGTCTCTATACTACTGTAGATGGCCGAGTGTTAATGTGCTGCATGAATACTGGAGCTAGATCCTTTGGAAATTTGTTTACGCATGACTTAGAACAGATAAGATCTTCTGAAGATTTTCAAAACGTTAAAAAAGGATGTGAGACAAATCAACCAACAAAACATTGTAAAAATTGTTCCTACAAAGAACTAACCCCAATCTTAAAAGAATTACAGGTTCAAAATGTTTAAGCACAACAGTCACGTTTCCGAAATTGAACGGAAAAAGTATTATCGCAAGACACGAAAAGAAAACTTGCGTTTAGACATGTCTGAAAGGGTAGTTAATTTTCCCGATAAATTTTTTAATGAATTTTTATCTTCGTTGAATCAAGAAGATTTTATTTGTTATCCCTCTCTCACTCTATACGATCTCCTATGTGTTAAGCTTGCAGAACACAACAATCTAGAGAGACAAAACGTTTTACTTGGTAATGGCTCCGAATCTCTTATAAAAATAATATTCGAACTAACCTCTAATAAACATAGCAATATAGTAACATCATCTCCCTGTTTTCCCATGTATGATGTATTTGCTAAAATGGTGGGAAGCACTTTAAATCAAGTTAAATACGTCTCTGTTGGCGGTCCAAAGTTAGATTTAATGGACATAAAATTAGCGGTTAATGACAAAACCAGTTTAGTTGTTTTGGCAAACCCAAATAGCCCAATTGGAGACTTCAAACATAGACACGAATTAGAGGATTTGTTGCTTTTTTTAAAGAAAAAAAATATACTTCTTCTGATAGATGAAGCATACGTTGATTATGCTGCTTACTCTATTTCCGCACTAGTCAACGAACATGATAACCTTATTGTTATTCAAACATTCTCTAAGTCTTTTGGTGGTGCTGGAACGAGATTAGGTTGTGCATTTTCTTCTGAAAAAAATATTACCTTGCTGGATAAATTAAATTTGTGTTTTCCCGTTACTGGGGCTTCTGTTAAATTTGGTTTAGCCCTAATGAACAACCTATCTTTATTAGAAGACTACACAGATGCTGTAAAAATTCAGCGTCAAACTTTAGCTAAAAAGCTAGAGGAAAATGGATATGACGTTATCTCTGGCGGTTGTAATTGGATTCACTTTAACGATAAATCAAACAACTCAGAAGCCACCAAAATATTCAAAAAACACAATCTTAACTTTAAGAATAAAATAAAACTTCCTCACGATTACAGAGACAATTGGATTAGATTAACACTAAGCTCAGACACATTAGATCAAGGCTATATTAAAGAGATTTTAAATGAAGAGTAAAATATATATACTTACTTACAATAGGGTTAAGCTATTAAATATAACTCTTCGCGGTCTTTTCGAGAGTGATGCCAAATCTTCTATTGAGGCTGGAGATTGTGAGGTTTTTATAATTAACAATCATAGCAATATACATATAGATGGGCAATTCGCAGAAAAGGTTACTTTGTTAAACAACGTTTTGCGCCCAGACTTCTCTACGGGACATATTGGCAGAAACTGGAATCAGGCACTAATATTAGGATTTGAGAGCCTGACTGATCCGTCATGTGATCTGGTTATTACCTTACAGGATGACGTTCTACTTCAACCCGACTGGTATTCAAAGCTCAAAAACTTGCACCGTAATTTCGACTTTGTTCAAAATGGTCATGGAGACGCTTTATGCAGTTATACAGTTGAAGCAGTAAAAAAGGTTGGAATATGGGACGAAAGATTTATTTTTGGCTTACAAGCTAGTGACTATTTTTATAGGCAATTAATGTTTAACTGGGAAGGTTCCACTATCAATGACCCTGTGCATAAAAGAATGCACAACTCACTGCATCCTGACCCAATGACTGCAACAAGCTATTTAGTATCTAATAGCTTTTATGCTGAAACATTTCCAGACCCCTCTTTAGATATCAATATAGCAAGCTCTATTATAGAAGAAAAATATTATAACCCAAGTCAACTACACCCATGGACCGAAAGTAATAAGCAAGCTGCTAAAGTTGATAAATTTAAGGGAAAGAGCTATATGTTTTATCCTTACTTTGAAAAAGACATTTATGAATTAAAAGAAAAGAAATATGTGTTATGATAAAAGTAAATTTTGTAGACTATTGGTTTGATTTTGACAAAAAAAATAATTATTTTTATCACTTATTATCGAGCCATGACGAAGTGGTTATAGATGAGGAAGATCCCGACCTTCTGTTTTTTTCGGTAGATTATTCTAATGTAGGAGAAAGAGAAAAATATAAAAACCACCGCTGCAAAAAGATTTTTTTTACAGGAGAAAGCGTTTCTGCTAATTTTGATTCCGATGAGTCTATAAGAATGACCAATCACCAAGCGCACTATAGCATAGGCAAGTGTGACTTTGCTTTTACCTTTGATTTTTCGGACGACCCGCGCCATTATAGATTACCTCTCTGGGTTCTTCACATTGACTGGTTTGGTAAAGGCGGTTATGGCAACCCAGAATTTATTCTTCCCCCTTCAAAGATAGAAAATAATGAATTTATCTCTCACCCCAAAGATAAGTTTTGTGCGTTCGTGTTTAGCAACCCCACACAAAAAAGAATAGAAACATATAACCTGTTTTCCTTGTATAAGCAAGTAGACGGATACGGCAAACCTTTTAATAATTGGTCTTACGGTGAATCCATTAAATATAATAACTTAAAAAATTATCGTTTTTCCATTTGTTTTGAAAATAGAAAGCGGAGTGGTTATTATACAGAAAAACCTTTTCACGCTAAAACTTCTGGAACCATACCAATTTATTATTCTGATGAGCAATTTTCTCACGATTTTAACGAGAAGGCTTTTTTAAATTTAAATGATTTTGACTCACTTGAACAGTTACTAGAGAGGGTAAAGGAGGTGGATCAAGATGAAAAATTATATAAAGATTACTTTCAAGAACCCTTATTCACGGGAGGTAAAATAAAAAAAGAATTTCACCCCGATTCTGTTTTGAACTTTTTTTACAACACTATTTTAAAATGATAAATGTCGATAAGGTTTATGTGCTACATTATACAAAACTCAAAGAGAGAAGAGAAAACATAGAAAAATCTCTCAATCATTTTGGGATAGATTATGAATTAGTAACAGCTTTTGATCAAGAAGATCTTTCTGAAGAAGTTATAGACGAATGGTATGATGCCAACGAAGAGGTATATAACTCAAAAATTGACCCTCTCTGGGGCGCAGAACAAAACCCCTTTAGAAAACTCAACTTAGCAGAGATATCCTGCACCATCAAACACTATTTATGTATTAAAAAGGTAGCGGAAAACTGTTCAAACTATGGTCTTATTTTAGAAGATGATGTTTTCTTTGTGGAAAACTTTCCTGAAAAATTTAATTATTTTTTATCTGAAACGCCTAATGATTGGGGTGCAATTTTTATGGGCTGCTGCGCCAATTTGAGAGTTCCAAAACATTTATTACAACAAGGAATACACTCATATCCCATAAATCACCCCGCATCGCGAGGAGGGGACTCATATATTTTAAGAAAAGAAGCGGCACAGAAAATAACTTCCACGATGAAGCCCTTTAATACCATCAGTGATTGGGAGCTTGCCTGTCAGCTTCATCAGCATGACATTAAAACTTATTGGTGGGAACCTCCCTTGGTGGTGCAAGGCTCAGAAAACGGAACTTATATAACCACTTTAAACGATGATAACCACCGTCAAACCCACGGAGGAGTGTTTTGAAAAAACGTTTTCCGTATATATAATTAACCGATGCAAGATGACATTTCACCTATAATCCCCCACTCCAGTCTACAGGAAAAGAGGAGAGCTTATATAGTTTTGGGACCAGAAATAAGCGGAACAAAGCTTTTGGCAGAAATTTTTTTGAAATGTTTCAATCTTGATGGGAAGGTTTCTGATGGATCGGTTTGTGATTCCGATAAAGATTTAATAATGATGAGGTGGTCTTTACCGTCAGGGCTTTTTCCACATCACCAAAGCGAGTGGATGAAACATCAAGACAGGATGATTGATATTCCATCCCTAATAGAATTTCTAAAAAAAAGAGACTATTTACCCGTTTTTGTGGGGATCACTAGGAGTTGGATGGCGGTAACAAAATCGCGCCTACAACAATACTCGCGGTCAGGAGACTCCTCTCATGGCCCTCCTGATTCAATAGATACGCACCTTCAGATGATAAAAAAAGGTGTTTCATATTTTTATGAAAACGTTCCCGCTCAGGGATATCCGTGGTATATGTTTAGCTATGAAGAAATAACTACTCGCCCAGAAATTTGCCTTCCTGAAATGGGAAAATTCTTGAATCTAGAATTTCAAGGACTAGATAAGTTAAACTGGCCTATTGAAAACCAAAATTTTAAATGGTTTGGGGATTCTACCGATGTCGAAGGAGACCCCTTTGCATTTGATTCGTGGGGCTAGGAATCTTAAACTTAATTAATAAATGAAAAAAATAGCCTTCTATCAGCCTCATCTTGACATTCAAGGAACTGGCGTAAGCAATTATGATTACGCCCACTTCAATCAAATCATTCTGGGAAACAAATCATATATGATTTGCGATAAAGGACACAAAGGAACTCATCCTTTAGCTATGCAAAAATTCAAAAACTCCATGGAGGTGATTGAATTAGATGGGAATCAAGACATGGCTGCTTTAGAAAATGTTCTTCAGAAAATTAAAGCTGACGCAGTTTATATTCAAAAATGTGGAAAAAAAGATGATGGTCGCTTGGTAAAAAATATTCCAATGCTTACCCATGTAGTAGGCTGTGAAAACGACCCTCACGGAAGCGTGTATGCTTATGTTTCTGAGTGGCTTTCTAACCACTCTTCTAATGGGCAGCATCCATTTGTCCCCTATGTAGTTCATCTTCCTGAGAATTCCGAAGATTACAGAGATACCTTAAAAATTCCTAGTTCTGCTACCGTCTTTTCTCGTTTAGGTGGTTTTTATGGTTGGGATATTCCTTTTGTAAATAGCGCAATTATTAAGCTTTTAAGTTTGAGAGAAGATGTTTATTTTGTTTTTGCTCAAACACCCCCATTCATTAGTCACGAAAGAGTTATTTTTGTTGAACCCTTTGCCGACTTAGAAACTAAAAGAAAATTTATAAATACAGCAGATGCAATGATCCACGCTCGCACTATAGGAGAGTCTTTTGGAATGGCTTGTGCAGAATATTCTTTTTGCAATAAACCTGTTATAACCTTTAAAAATTCTCCCGAAAGAAATCACATTAGCACTCTTGGCGAAAAAGGTATATATTATGAGGATGAAGAATCGCTTTTAGAAATCATGAAAAGTTTTGAAAAGAAACCAGACCAAGACTGGAATGCGTATGCTAATTTTACGCCCGAAAAAGTTATGGAAAAATTTAATGAGGTCTTTCTTTCTAAAATTTAAATTAAAATAAAATGAAAAAAATACTTATCACAGGCTCTAAAGGTTTTCTGGGTCAACATTTAACAGAAAGATTAAAAGACGACTACGAACTAATGACTCCAAGTAGTTCGGAATTAAATGTGCTAGATGTAGTAGACCTTCACAATTATCTTTCTAAATTTAAACCCGATGCAATTATTCATCTTGCGGCTGTATGTGGAGGCATCGGAGCCAATCAAAAATCTCCAGCAGACTTTTTCCTTCAGAATTCTCTAATGAGTTTAAACGTTTTATCTATGTCTCATTACCATGAAATAGATAAACTAATTACGCTGGGCAGTGTTTGTTCTTATCCTAAGTTTACTGAGGTTCCATTTAAAGAGGAAGACATTTGGAATGGTTATCCCGAAGAGACAAACGCTCCTTACGGGATTGCAAAAAAAAGTTTGTTAGTGGGTTGTCAGGCTTATAAAGAGCAGTATGGAAGTAATTTCCTTCATTTAATTCCCGTTAATATGTATGGAGAATATGATAATTTTGATCCTGAAAGCTCACATGTTATACCTGCACTAATAAAAAAATTTCACAACGCTAAAACTAGCCGCTTAGGAAGTGTCACTGTGTGGGGAGACGGTTCTGCTTCTAGAGAGTTTCTTTATGCAGGTGATTGTGCCGAAGCCATTGAAAAAGCTTTACTTAATTATAATTCATCGGAACCTGTCAATATTGGAACTGGGTCAGAGATAACAATTAAAGACCTCACCACTAAAGTGTCAGAGCTTGTAGGTTATGAGGGTCATATTATTTACGATAAAAGCAAACCAAATGGCCAACCACGGAGATGCTTAGATACCTCTAAAGCAGAAAAAGAATTTAATTTTAAAGCGAATACTTCCCTAGACGAAGGTCTGGAGAAAACATACAGTTGGTATATTAATTCATGAAAAAAGTTATTGTTACAGGAGGTGCTGGTTTTATAGGATATAATTTATGTAAAAAATTAGTTTCTTTGGGCTATGATGTTACCTCTATTGATAACTATTCTACAGGCCTTGTAACAAATCATGTCGAAGGAGTTGAATATATTTCACAAGACATTTCCGATTATCATGCATTGGAAGAGCTTATCCAAGGATCTAGCATTATTTTTCATCTAGCCGCTCTAGCTCGCATCCAGCCATCATTCCGTCACCCTAAAAAATACTTTGACTCAAATGTAGTTGGAACATTTAACATTTGTCAGCTTTCTTCTGCCTTTGGAATCCCTATGATTTTTTCTGGCTCATCTTCTCATCATAGTGGCAAGTTTAAAAATCCTTATACGTTCACCAAAGATTCTTCAGAGGAATTATTGCAGTTATTTGATAAAATTTATGGCTTAAAACAAAGTATAGCGAGATTCTACAATGTTTATGGCCCCAACCACATAGAGGATGGAGAATATGCTACTGTAATAGCAAGGTGGGATAAGGCTCATAGAGAGAAAAAACCTTTAACTATTTACGGTGACGGAAGCAAGGAGAGAGATTTCACCCATGTCGATGATATAGTGGAGGGGTTGATTAAAATATGGGAAACAGAGAGTTATGGAATAATTTTTGAGTTAGGCAGAGGTAGAAAGTTTTCTCTAAATGAAGCGGCAAAACTTTACAAACCATCATTTGGCATAACTTACCTTGAAGACAAAAAAGGAGAAGCTCAAAGCGTCGAATGCAACAATGAATTAGCTAAAAAACATTTGGGCTGGCAAGCAAAAAACAATTTAGAAGATTGGATTAAAAATAGATGAAAAAAATAATCGTTACAGGCGTTACAGGGCAAGATGGGAGCCACATGGTGGACTATCTGCTTAAAAATACAGAGCATACAATTATTGGGGGTGTTCGCAGATTAAGCGTAGAGAACCACGACAACATCAAACACTTAAAAAATGTCGATAGGTTTTTTCTTATTGATTTAGATGTTTCTGACCCGCAAAACACAGAAAAGGTTATATCTAAACACAATCCTGATTATTTTATAAATTTTGCAGCCAATTCCTTTGTGGGTAGTAGTTGGGATATGCCCTTCAATCACATGCAAACCAACTGCATGGCTGTATTACACCAACTAGAAGCAATTCGCCGTCATGCCCCACATTGCCGTTATTACAACGCAGGAAGCTCTGAAGAGTTCGGAGATGTAGTCTTTGCTCCACAGAACGAAGAGCACCCACTGCGCCCCAGAAGCCCATATGGAGCTTCTAAATGCTCCGCTCGTCACTTAATTAAGGTCTACAGAGACTCATACGACCTCTATGCAGTGCAGGGTTGGCTTTTTAATCATGAAGGAGTTCGTAGAGGTGAAGAGTTTGTTACTAGAAAGATAACAAAAAATGTAGCCAGAATTCTCAAAGAGTTTGAAACAGGCAGACCCATTAAGCCTCTGCAATTGGGAAATGTAGATGCAAAAAGAGACTGGAGCGATGCAGAAGATTTTATAAAGGGTGTTTGGCTTATGTTAAACCAAGAAAGGGGAAAAGAGAAAGATTATGTGCTATCTTCTAATGAAACACATACAATTAGAGAGTTTGTAGTAGAAGCATTTAATTTAGTTGGTTTTCACCGATCTGTGTCTCAGTGGAGAGGGGAGGGAATTGATGAAAAATATTTTCACGGAAAGGATTGTCTTGTGGAAATTAATAAAGATTTTTATAGACCAGCGGAAGTAGATTTATTGTGGGGAGATTCAACAAAAGCTCGCGAAGAATTAGGGTGGGAGCCTACTTGTAACTTTATACAGCTTGTGAAAAAAATGGTTGACAGGGATGCTGGGCCTGTTATGTATCCATAGTGGCAAAATCTAAAGGTCCAAACAAAAGAGAGATTATTTTTCGTTTATTGGAAGTTCCCGATAAAGGAAGAAGACCCTTTTTTGCTAGGGAGATGAAAATGCTCAATGATTTATGTGAGCGTTACTCTTTAGAGTTTATGAATATTGTCAGCTTTGGGAAGAAGTTTGATTCACTGGCTTATTTAGTGAGTGATAAACTAAAGTCCACTCTAGATGAAAAATTCAGAGCTTTCAACTTTAGGGTTGATTTATCCAAATATCAGGTTTATCATATTGGAGAAAAGTTTGGAGAGGATGCGGTTGTCCCTCCTAAAAATAAAACAATAAAAGATTTTTTAAATGAGTGAAGGACCAGACCCAAACGATATTCTAGGCAATTTCTTGAAATCGAACAAAAGCGATCATTACAACTTTGAAGACGAGTGCGATTACAAAGTTTCTAGCGGCTCTCTTCAATTTGATCTATGCATGAATGGAGGGTTTGGACCTGGGTTACACCGTTTTACTGGTTTGACAGAAGGTGGAAAAACCTCTGAGGCTTTAGAGGTAATGAAGAACTTTCTAAATACAATAGAACAACCTAGAGGCTTATACATCAAAGCCGAAGGTAGATTAAGCAAAGAAGTGAGGGAGAGGTCTGGGGTCAAATTTGTGTGGTCAGCAGATGAATGGGTAGATGGCACTTGCTTTGTTTTGGAAACTAATATCTACGAAACAGCGATGACTTGCATCAAACAACTCATTGACAATGAAAAGAATAAGCATAAATATTGTTTTATATTAGATTCTGTTGATGGCTTAGTTGCTAAGAATGATGCATCTAAAGGGTTTGATGAATTTGCCAAAATAGCCGCAGGAGCCAGCATTGCATCTACTTGGTGCAAACAAACCAGCATTGCTTTAGGCAAGAGGGGGCATATGGCTATTTTTATTAGTCAGGTAAGGTCAGAGATGAGAGATCAATACTCCAAAGAACCCCCTAGACAGTCTGTAGCAACAGGGGGGTATGCTTTACAGCACTATGCTAACAGTGTGATTCAATTTCAGCCTAGATACAAATCAGATCTTATTCTGCAAAACCCTAGCTTAAAAACTATTGACGAAAAAAAGAATCCAATCATTGGGCATTTTGCAAAAGTCTTAATATGCAAATCTCCTAATGAAAAATCTAATGTTAGTTTAACTTATCCCGTTAGATATAAGCGGTCAGGAGGCAACTCCATCTGGATTGAAAAAGAAATTGTAGACTTGCTTTATGCGTGGGAGTTTGTAGAAAAGAAAGGCGCATGGATTAAGCCAACAGAGGATTTTTGCGAGCTACTAACAGAAAACAAATTAAACTTTCCTGAGCAAATTCAAGGTGATAATAATTTATTTAAAACTCTGGATCAGGATGAGGAATTGTGTAAATTCTTAATTAAATATTTTAGGGAACAAATTGGAGCATGAAGTTTATTGATGGATACGGCAAAGAAAGAAACCTTAAAAACGCAAAAAAATACTTAATAGATTGGGAAAAACCTAGTCGTAGCAAATTTCAAACGGCTGTCAAAAAATTCCTTTATCCCTATTGGAAAAACGATATTGTTTTTGAGGAGTTTAGAGTGGTGGGAAGCAGATTAACTTTAGATTTTTATAACGCCAACAAAAAAATTGCAGTTGAAGTGCAAGGGGCGCAACATACAAAGTATGTGAAGTTTTTCCATAAAAATCGTTTTAAGTATTCTGATCAACTAAAAAGAGACGAGAAGAAACTTGATTTCTGCAAGGCTAATGATATAAAGTTAGCAGAGGTTTATCCTCAAGATGAAATCGCGGCATCATTATTTAAAAAACAAGATATTTACCTATGAATTTAGAAGATGAGGATAACTCAGAATTTTCCATCCCTACAGAAATGGTTGATAAACTTTACGAGTTGTCTGGAGGCGCTGATAAATATAAAGGAGTTATTTTGGCAGCATCTTCGGAAAACGGAAAGCCATTAATTTATTGCAAATTTGATTGCGGGATGACAGAGTTTGCCTTAACAAAAGCCTTAGAGAATCATCTTTCGGGTCCATCGGAGCGCATAGAGGAGGACAAATGATATATAACTTTGAATTAGAAAAACAACTATTAGCAGGTCTCCTCAAGGAGCCTGATAGCCTTTCAGAAATCTCAAATTTTATTGGGACTTCTGATTTTTATTCAAAGCAAAGTTCTCTGCACTCTACTATCTTTCGCATAATTCAACAAGCCATAGACTCTGGAGATGAAGTAGACGAAGTAATCATAGCTCAAAGAGTTAACGAGGTAGGTCTTTCTTTTGAGGACAATTTAAATCCCGCTGACTACATTAAGTCCTTAGCACTCAGAAAAGTTCCTAAGGGTAACGCTATAAAGACAGCCAAAGAGTTAAAAAAATATTCTATAAGGCGCGAGATTTTAGAGTCCTCCCAAGACATCGCTAAGAAGATGAAGAATATGCCTCCCGAGGCATCTTATCGCTCCATTATTGAGACCTCCGATAATATTTACAATTCACGCATTAATCTCTATGAGATGGGTAATGATTCTCCCGAAAACATCTATGAAGAGATGGAGGATCTTATTGAAGAGAGGGGAAACAACCCAGTGACCGAGTTTGGGATGATGGGTCCACATCCTAAGGTAAATGAAATTTATGGATCTCTCTTGAGGGCTGGCAACATCACTGTTATTGTTGCTAGGTCTGGGGTAGGAAAGACTAATTTCTGCATGGACTATACAACTAAAGTTAGTCTAAAATATGATGTTCCTGTGCTTCATTTTGACAATGGAGAGATGAGTAAAGAAGAGTTAATCATGAGGCAGTGTGCGGCACTTTCAGGTGTATCCATGCACCTTCTAGAAAGCGGTAAGTGGAGAAAAGCTGGGCAAGAAGTTGTAGACAAAGTTCGCTCTGTTTGGCCTAAGGTAAAGAGTTTAAAATTCTATTACTACAATGTGGGAGGCTTAGATGTAGATTCTATGGTCAACACTCTTAAAAGGTTTTATTACGCTAAAGTAGGTCGTGGTAATCCCATGGTCTTTTCTTTTGATTACATCAAAACGACTTCAGAAAACATTGCAAACAAATCAGAGTGGCAAGTAGTTGGTGAAATGGTGGATAAGTTTAAGAAGTGTGTGCAAAAAGAAATTTTACACGATGGAAACCCTATTATTCCGATGATTACTTCTGTTCAGTCTAACAGATACGGCATTACCAATAATAGAACGTCCCAGAATATTGTAGATGACGAATCCATTGTTTCATTATCAGACCGCATCACTCAATTTTGTTCGCACATGTTTATCTTGAGAAATAAAACTAATGATGAGATTGAGACAGAGGGTGGTAGATTTGGAACTCACAAACTAATCAATGTCAAATCGAGACACTTAGGTAGTGACATAGCTGGAGCAGTGGAACCAGTAAGAATTGGAGACACTCTCCGTAAAAATGCAATAAATTTAGATTTTAATAATTTTAATATCACAGAGCGGGGAGATTTAAGAGATATAGCAAGAATGTTAGATGGGGAGGAGGATTTAGATAGTGAAGGAACCCAAGAGACAATCCCAGACTTCGATCAATTCTGAAGACTTTCAGGGGATTCTAGAGTCAATAGGCTATCAGCTAATTGATTGTGGAGACCACTGGAGAACACAGGCTTTATATCGAGACGGAGACAATAAAACCGCTGTAAAAATATACAAAAATACAGGTGTTTGGATGGATTTTGTGGAAAACAAAGGATCTAAACCGTTTGAAGCCCTCGTCCAACTAACTATTAAAGATCCTTCTCAAGTTACAGAAATTTTAGGGAAGTCTTCTACAGAAAACGTAATAACTTATTCCCCAACAGAAAAAATAGAAATGGAAAAAATTTATCCAGAAGAATCTTTGGAAAAACTCTTCCCTAATTATAACTTTTATAAGAAAAGGGAGATATCAGAGCTAACACAACAAAAGTTTCAAGTAGGTTTAGCGGGTGTAGGCAAAATGTATAGAAGAATGGTGTTTCCTATTTATAATGAACACACCCAACTCATTGGCTTTTCTGGAAGAAAGGTGGATGAGGATAATAATTATCCTAAATGGAAGCATATAGGGAAAAGAAACAATTGGGTTTACCCCGCTTTAAATAAAAAGACTGAGGTAGATGAAGAAATAAAATTAAAAAAAGAAGTTATTTTAGTAGAAAGTATAGGTGATGCGCTGG
>VTLG01010413.1_pt1 | contig 55665 bp, 78 predicted proteins | sample 4694571 | NCBI WGS metagenome assembly VTLG01 (sample SAMN12604809, study PRJNA352737) | marine metagenome | biome: ENVO:00000447; feature: ENVO:00000209|ENVO:00000569|ENVO:01000036; material: ENVO:00002151; isolation source: viral sequences binned using virsorter ... | reverse complement strand
AAGCACACTCTGCAGGAGTTACAAATACTTTAACACTTCCTGCAGGTTCAAGTTCAACTCTTGTATCTCTTGTATCTACAGACACATTAACAAATAAAACATTAACAAGTCCTGTTATTAATACAGGAACTTTTGGAACTTCTATATTACCTTCTAGTGCAGATGGTGCAACATTAGGTTCTGCTTCTGCAGAATTTTCAGACTTGTATCTAGCTGATGGTGGTGTTATTTATTTTGGTAACGACCAAGAAATTACTTTAACCCATGTTGCAGATGATGGACTAATACTTAAACACGTAGGCACAGGAGACGGAAAAGAACCTAGCCTTTCATTTCATGCAGGTGACAATGATATTGCAGCAGATGATGTATTAGGTTCAATATTCTTTAAAGCACCTGACGAAGGTGCAGGTACTGATGCTATATTAGTAGCAGCAGGTATTGAAGCAGTATCTGAGGGAGACTTTAGTACATCAAATAATGCAACTAAACTTTCCTTCTTAACAGGTGCATCGGAAGCAGCAGCAGAAAAGATGTCATTAAGTTCTGCAGGTAACTTAGCAGTCTCAGGCACAATCGTTGGTTCAAGCACCATTCAAGGTACAACAATTACTGCAACAACTGCATTCGTTCCTGATGCTTCTGATGGAGCAGCTTTAGGAACAAGTTCATTAGAGTTCTCTGATTTATTTTTAGCAGATGGTGCAGTCATAAACTTTGGTGATGACCAAGAAGTAACATTAACACACGTTGCAGACACAGGATTACTTTTATCTTCTACTGACCAACTTCAGTTTGGAGACAGTGGAACATACATTCATCAGTCTGCAGATGGAGTACTTGATTTAGTATCAGACACAGAGATTGAGATTAATGCTACAACTATAGATATAAATGGTGCAGTAGACATTAGTGGTAATGCTCTTGTAAGTGGTGAATTACAAACTGCAAACATAGGATTTACTGATGGTGATAATGCTATAACTATTGCAGATGGTGGTGGTATTACTGCAGCCAATGGTATAACTTCTACTGCAGCTAGTAATACATTTGGTGCAACAAGTTTTAATGATGGCAATATAACTAATGTAGGTAGTATTGCATTAGATAGCATTGCATCAGATGCAGGTGTAGGAACTGCTATCACATTTGGTGCAGGTAACGTGCCTAACACAGTCACAGAAGCAGCAAGTGGTAATTATACTCCTGATATGTCTCAATATACAAATTTTATATTGACAGTTAGTAATAGTAATAATTGCACCTTACAAGACCCAACAGATGAAGTTGCAGGACAATCTGGAATCTTTGTATTTATACAAGATGGAACAGGTGGTGGAACATTATCTCATGCTGATGATAGATATTTTGTAGCAGGAGGAACATCAATAACTTTATCAACAGCAGCTAATGCTATAGATATTGTACCTTATTTTGTACAAGCAGATGGTAAGATACACTTAGGTGCTGCTCAACTAGCATTTGCAGAAGCATAAGGAAATAGAATGACAGGCTCAAATTCATTTTGGTTTGCAAATCCTTCAAGTGGTTTCTATAATAGTGTAGCTACTCAATCATTAAGATTTGAAAATGGAGATTCTGCATATCTTAACGAAACAGCAGGTACTCCAACAGATTCACAAAAATGGACATCATCTTTGTGGGTTAAAAGAGGGTCTTTAGGAAGTGAGATGGGCTTAGTAAGTTCAAGTGCTACAGCAGAATATATTAGATTTGAGAGTGATGATACCCTTCGTTATAGACTTTATCAAAGTGGTGCTCAAAGAATTAGTATGATTACGTCTGCTGTATTTAGAGATATTACTGCTTGGTATCATATTGTGTGTGCTGTTGATTTAAGCAATACTACTGATAATGACAAAGTAATTATTTATGTAAATGGCACTAGACAAGCTCTAGGAACAAATACTACTACAACAACAGATACTTATGATTCTGTTATGTTAACAAGTGGTAATGATATTTGGATTGGTAGAAATTCAAGTTCATATTTTGATGGTTACATGGCAGAAATAAATTTTATTGATGGATTACAGTTAGCTCCTACATCATTTGGTGAAACAAAAGAAGGTGCTTGGATTCCTAAAGACACAAGTGGGTTAACATTTGGTGACAATGGTTTTAGATTACAGTTTAAACAAACTGGAACTGGGACTGCTTCAACATCTACCATAGGTGCTGACACAGCTAATTCAAATCATTTTACATCTAATAATTTAGTCGCAACAGATTCAAATATACCAGATAGCCCAGAAAATAACTTTGCTACATTAAATCCTTTAAGAACAAATAGACTAACAGAAACATATAGTGAAGGTAATTTGAGATATGCTTCATCACAAACAAGTACAAACCCTGCTACTACAAGCACTATAGCAGTAAGTAGTGGTAAGTGGTATTGGGAAGTATTCATTAAAGCACAAGGAAATACTGCAAATAGTGTGGGTATTATTGATGTTGAATATGGAATGGAAAATGACAGTTCAGCAGGATATACTTCAAGTTCAGGAGTTTATAGCTATCAGGGTGCAGGTACTGAAAGAAGTGCAAATGGAAGCCCTAGTTATGGAGATAGCTGGACAGATGATGACCTAATAGGTGTTGCACTAGACATGGATAATGGCAATGTTTATTTTTATAAAAATGGTACAATACAAAATAGTGGAACTGCCCTTCAAGGTTCATTAGACACTACTGGTTCTGGTACTTATTCTGCGTATTCTTTAGTTTATAGTAATGGAGACCAAATTTATAACTTTGGACAAGATGGTTCTTTTAATGCAGAGAAAACTGCTCAGGGAAATACAGATGGAAATGGTGTAGGTAATTTCTTTTATTCTGTACCAAGTGGGTATCTTGCTCTTTGTACTTCTAATTTACCAGAGCCAACGATAAGTCCTAATGCTGACACACAATCTAATGACCATTTTGATGGTCTTTTATATACTGGAAATAGTCAATCAGCACAAGATATTGGAGGGTTAGGATTTCAACCAGATTTTGTTTGGATTAAAGGTAGAAGTTATGCTGACCATCATGCTTTGTTTGATTCAACTAGAGGTGTAGGAAAATATATCATATCTTCTTCTACAAATGCAGAGGGAGATTATGCAAATACTTTAGATGAATTTAGGTCTGATGGTTTTGGTGTAGGTGCAGATAGTACTGCATTAGTAAATTATCAAACTAACACTTATGTAGCTTGGAATTGGAAAGCAAATGGTGGAACTACAACTACGAATGATGCAAGTTCTACTGGTGTTGGTAGCATTGATAGTGTTTACCAAGCAAATACAACAGCAGGTTTTTCTATTGTAACTTTTACGACAGATGGTGTTTCGTCTGGAACAGTAGCTCATGGCTTGGGAGTGCAACCAAAACTTTTACTAGGCAAAACAAGAAATCATGCAGTTGCTTGGGCTGTTCAATCAACTTTACTTGCAACAAATCAAGCTTTAATTTTAAACACTACGTCTGCAGCATATGACCCGGGCTATAATCATTGGAACGACACGCATCCTACTAGTTCTGTATTTAGTGTTGGTGGCTACATGGCTGACCATTCAGACTTAACTAATCCATCAACAAAAATTGTGTATTGTTTTGCAGAGGTTGCAGGATTTTCAAAGATTGGTTTATATACTGGTTGTGGAAATGCAAATGGCACATATGTTCATACTGGCTTTAAACCTGCTTGGATAATGATAAAAAGAACTGATACAACTGGCTCTTGGTATATTTATGATTATAAAAGATTGTTACGAAATCCTCTTGGTTCTGTTAACCAACCATTATTAGCAGACACAACTGGAGCAGAAGGTGGTGCAGATGCTTCGTGGTATATAGACGGACTTTCAAATGGATTTAAACTAAAAAATGCTAGTAACTTTGATAATGCTAGTAGTGGCACATATTTGTATATGGCTTTTGCCGAAATGCCCGAAAAATATTCAAATGCTAGATAGGAGAAAATAATGGTTTGGAAATTATCAGACGGAACACACATCAAAGAAGGAAATAGTTGGGTTGATTCTAACAAAATACGACATCCGACTAACTGGGGAATATGGACTGATGAGCAAAAAAAAGCAGCAGGTTTAACTTGGACAGATGACGTTGCACCCCACGATGATAGGTTTTATTGGGGTAGAAAAGCTGATGGTAGTTTAATAGAAAGAGCTTTAGCTGATTCAGATGCTACTGATGAAGATGGAAATAAAATTAAAGATGCTGATGGTAATCAGGTTATCAATAAAGGACTTAAAACAATCTGGGTTAGACAAACAAAACAAAGAGCCAATGACCTTCTTGTTAAAACAGACTGGGAAGTTACTCGCAAATCTGAAAAGGGAACTGCTATAGCATCAGCAACTACTACCTTTAGAGATAAAGTAAGAACTGCTTGTAATACAATAGAAACTAAAATAAATGATTGTGCAAATCTTACTGCATTTAAAGCATTGTTTGATGCACCAGTAGATAGTGATGGCGAACCAACGGGAGCAAATCCACCTATACACGACTTTCCTAAAGAAAGTTAAAATTATTGACAAATTACAAAAACTATGGTATAATTAGATGGAAATAGACGCAATGTTATTTTGGAACATTATCTTGACAATGGTTGTTGTACCATTTGGTTGGGCATTTAATAAGATGTTTCAAGAGGTCAAGAGAATACAAATACTTCTCAACAAAACACGTGAAGAGTATGCTCGTAAAGATGATGTAAAAGATGATATGCATGACTTAATGGATGCAATCAAAAGACTAGAAGACAAGCTAGATAAGATATTAATTGGAACTAAATAATGGCTATATTTACAGGTTTTAAACCTACAGGATTACAGAAAATTGCTAATAGACTTGGATATGCAGGTTCATTAGATAACTTTGAAAATTATCTAGACCAAAACCCTGAAAAGAAAAGACAGATGACTGTCTATGAAGAATCAGCTAGGCAAATGGCTAGAGGTGGTGTGGTTAAAATGCAAGAAGGTGGTCAACCTGACCCAAGAGCATTAACACAACAAAATATACCTCAACAAAATGTTACTGAAGGTTCATCTATAGGGGAAGTAGCTGCTCAACAAATGCTTAATCCTGCTTTACCAACAGGCACAACAGTAGTTCCTGTAGGAACACAAGCAACTGCTGACCAAACTGTTAGTGGTGGACAAGTAGCAGGTACTGTTGCAGTTCCCACATCTATGGCTACAACCACCATGACGAATCAACCTACTGTGCAACAAGCTAATTTAATGGATGCTCAAAGTGTAGCAGAACAAGTTAATACTTCATTAGATACATTACAAGCTGCACAAACTGTTGAAAACGACCCAAGAGCACAAGTGTTAGCAGCACAACAAACTGCTACAAGTGTAGGTAACTTATCCTCTGCTCAAGGCAATGCTATATTAATGACCAATCCTGTACAGAGGCAAATCCAAACAGGAGAACTTGTAGACTCAGTAGCTGATGCAGAAAAGGCAAAAGCATTTACTGAACAAGTTCAGGCAGCAACTGCTACTGCAAGTGACCAAGCAACTGTGGCAGGACAACTTGCAAGTTTAACTGCAAACTTTGATGCAACAAACCCACCTGCATGGGCAGCAGGAGCAATTAGAGGTGTTCAAGCAGTCATGCAACAAAGAGGTTTAGGTGCTTCTAGTATAGCAGGTCAAGCCTTAGTCCAAGCTGCAATGGAATCTGCTCTTCCTATAGCTCAAGCAGATGCAAGAACTATTGCTACATTTGAGGCACAAAATTTATCTAACAGACAACAGAGAGCAATGTTAGCTGCTCAACAAAGAGCACAATTTATAGGTCAAGAGTTTGACCAATCCTTTCAAGCAAGGGTGCAAAACTCTGCAAGAATAGCAGATATAGCTAATAAGAATTTTACTGCAGAACAACAAATAGCTTTAGAAAATAGTAGAGCAGTTAATACTGTTAATATAAATAATCTGTCTAATAGACAAGCATTAACAATGGCAGAAGCATCAGCTTTAGCTCAAATGGATAGTGCTAATTTAAGTGCAAGGCAACAAGCTGCAGTTCAAAATGCTCAAAACTTTTTACAGACAGATATGGCTAATTTGTCTAATTTACAACAAACTAACTTATTTAAAGCACAACAAAGAACGCAGTCTTTATTTACTGACCAATCTGCAGAAAATGCTCGTAGACAATTTAATGCTACTTCACAAAACCAAGTAGACCAATTCTTTGCTAATTTAGGAACACAAGTATCACAATTTAATGCTACACAAGCTAATGCTCAAGCACAATTTAATGCAGGGCAATCTAATACTGTAGAAAGATTTAATGCAGAACTTAATAACCAAAGAGACCAATTTAATGCTCAAAATCAACTTGTTATATCTCAAAATAATGCTCAATGGAGAAGGCAGATAGCTACTGCAGATACTGTGGCAGTCAATCGTGCTAATGAATTAAATGCTAGTGCTTTATTAAATATGTCTAAAGAATCATATGATAATCTGTGGCAATATTATGCAGATACTATGGAGTGGGCATGGACAAGTGCAGAAGGTGAATTAGACAGACTTAACAAATTAGCTACTGCAAATATAAATGCAGATGCTATGACTAAATCAACAGAAATGGAAGCAGATGCAAAAGCTGCATCAGGATTAGGTAGTATGGTAGGAACTATTTTAACTGCAGGTTCAGAATCCTTAGTAGGTTCTTGGTTTTCTTAAAGGATAATTTAATATGTCAACTTATATTGATAATAATCGTAAATCTTGGTTTGTTATAGACAAAGAGTTAAAGAACAGAGAAACTAAACCTATAACAACAAATAAAAAAACAGGTTTGTTTAAGAAGCCTGATAAAGACATGTCTAATGAAATGAATGAAGTTAGTGAATATGTATTAGCTGTAAGAAATATATTTAAAAAAAATATAGAAGGGGAAAGTAGTTAAAATGGCAGATGCTGTAGAACGTGAACTTGATTTAGATGCTCCAATAGCAGGAATGTCATTAACACATGAAGTGGGTGCTAGACCTTGGCAATCTCCCCCTCAATATAATACTATTGAAGAGGCTTTAAGTTTTTACTTACCTAGAATAGGAGACCCAAATTATATAGGACAGGTTATAGGTTTACTTGAAAGTGGTACATCTTTAACTACAATAGCTGAAACAATGACTTTAGTAGGAGCTATGGAAGGCAAACATAGTATTGATGTAGCAGTTTTAGTTAATCCTGTAATTGTAGAATATTTAAAAGGTATTGGTGATTTAACAGGAACTGAGTACAATATAGACAACAAATCAGAAGATATAAGTATTACACCTACTATGGTGGAAAAAGCAACAAAAGAGTTGCAAGGTGAAAAAGAAGTTAGTGAAGAAGTGCAAACAGAGATAAAAACTTTAGGAGAAGAAACTCTAGAAAAGGCAAAAACAGGATTGATGGCTAGAAAAAATAACCAACAAGAAGACATTGTAGAAGATGAAAATATAGAGGAAGAGATATAATATGGCATTTTTTGGTAAATTAGGCATGGCAAGAGGTCTTGCTATTGCAGGTGGAAAAGCTGCAGATATATATCGTATAGATGAAAAAGATAAAAGAAAAACTTTTATTGACCAATTAAATAAATTTGTTGATAATACTTCACCTAAAATAACCAAAGCTACTGCAGGGCAAAGAACTATTTATACTAAAGTAAAAAAAGATTTAACTGGTATAGTAAATAACTTTTTAAAAACTAAAGATTCTAATTTAAGTAATGATGCACTATACGAAATTGCTAGTGTTGTATATTCTTCTCATGGAAACAATATAAGTGATGTATATAAAGATGCAAGTGCTAGATTAAAAGAACATAACGTAAAGAAGGCTGTAGGTAAAGCTGAGGGTGATTTTAGTTATTTAAATTCTTTTATTGATGAGGGTTCATTAAGAGAGATAAGAAATAACAAGTCATTAAGAACTCTTAATGATATTGCAAACAAATATGCTAGAGAGCTATCTCCAATGCCAACATTTGATTTAAAAGCAAAAGCCTCAGCATTAGGTGCATATAAGTCAAGTGCTTTTTATAAACCTGATGAAGATAAAATATATAATCAATTAATTGCTGCTACAGGTTATGAAGGACCTGATAAAGCTATAGGTGAAGGACCTAATATAAAATTTCAAGTTCAAGGTGCTACTCTAGCAGAACAAATGGCAGCAAAACAATCAAAGCAAACTCTTGAAACATCAAAAAAACAATATGAGTTTCTAGCACCACAACTAGCAGAATTGAAAAATAAAGTAAATATGATACCACAACGTAATCAAAAATTACTTAATGAATTAAAATTTCAAAATTGGAAAATAGAAGATAGACCTCAAGACGAAGAGATAAAAAATTTAAGAGCAGAAAAAGAGAAAATTGACTTAAAAAGAAGTAAAAATGTTTTACAACAAGAGGAAAAAGCTATTAAAATAGGAGATTGGACATTAGACAATATTACCAAGTGGTATAAATTTAATAGAGATGATGGATATTCAAAAATTGCAACTGGATATTCAAATGGTCAATTCATCTTTGGCAGTAACAAGGCAATAGAAATTAATAAGGTAAAGCAAAATGCTTTTGCTAGTATATTTCAAAAAATAAGAGAGGCTGAAGGAGAAACCGAAGATGGTGGGAAACGTCTTTACGCAGAAAAAATACTAGGGAATGCTGATGTAATTGCAAATCTTAATGTGATAGCACAAAATATAGAACCTATAACTCCAGATGATACGACAGTTCCCGAACTTGGAAAAATTTATCTAGATGCAAATAATAAAAAATATATATATTTGGGTCTTGGGGGTAATTTTAGTGAAATTAGATTACTGCCAAACTAGAAAGATAGATAAATGCTATTAAAAGACAGTAGAACACTAGAAGAAATACAAGAAGATTTTAACAGACCCCCTGTTATCCCACCTAATATTGCAGTATCTGAAACAGAAAAAGTTGAAGCATCTGTTGATGAATCTAAATTACTTTCCAAACAAGACTTAATAAATGACACACAATACCAAAATGACTACCTTCAATGGAGAGAAGATAGAGTTGGTACTAAAAAAACTATTGGTGCTAGTTATGTGGCTATACCTTTTTTAAAGCAAGAGTTAACTGCAGAAAATATAGTTGATGATGCTATAGATACGTTCCGATTTGACACTTCTAATGAAATAAATGCAGCACAAGCAATAGATTTTTTGAAGTCAACAGTTACAAAAGAAAAGGAAGCTGTAGAAAATTATAATAATGCTACAACTGATGTTGACAGAAAAAAGTATCAAGCACAAGCTACAAAATTTGCAGAGCAAAGAGCAAGAGCTGCTAGAGTTTACAAAAAAACAAATCGTCTTGCTAGTATATTTAATAGTAAAAGATATGAAGGTCAATCTTTAACAGATAACATACTTGATGCAGTTGATGCTGTAGGTGGTCATGTAGCTGCTAATATATCCTCTCCTTTATTTGCACTTTCTGCAGGTATAGGTAAAGAAGTAGTTAAATTATTTGGTACAAAACTAGCAGGTAAAACTGTTGCTCAATATCTTATTGGTATAGCTTCTACTGCTAGTATAGATATGGCTCAAGCAGGTATAGTAGACCATGTAGTGCAAGGTGCAGAAATAGAAATGGGCATTAGAGATGGTTACGATACAACTAGAACATTAACAGCTATGGGAACTTCAGCTTTAATATCAGGTAGTATAAATGCCTATTCAGTTAGAAACATGTTAAAATCTCCTAGTATGGAGAGTATATCTAAAAATATAAGAGAGGCAGTACAAAAGGTTCAAGATGGTCAAATGGCTAATGCCAAAGCTAAAATAGCATCTAACAAAGACCTCAGTAGTTTTTTTGAGAAAAACTTTTTAGAAGATTTACAGGTAGCATATGGAAAAGATGCAGTTATAAAAAATGCAGATGGAACTTTAAAAGAATTTAATGAAGAAGCTATAAAGGAGTTTGGTAGAAAAAAAATAAAAGAACTAGCAAAAGGTAAGTTGAGTCTTAAAAATGAAGTAATAGAACCTGCTATGAATAAGAATATGTATACTAGATTCATAGGTGCAGCAACAGAAATATTTGAAATAGCACAAAAGGACATATCAGCTATAGTTGAAAAAGACGTTCCACTTGAAAGTTTAGTAAGAACACAAAAGTTATTAAATCCAAAACTAAGAAAAGGGGAAAAAATAAGTTCTAGAATATTTGAAATACTGACAGATAAAAATATAAAAAAAGATTTACCCTATGAAATACTTGGTAAATATGGGGTTACTGCTAATGATATGTCTGCTATGCTATTAGCACAAAGTAGTGAATATGCAAAAGGACTAGCAGCATTATCTGTGGCTAGAACTAAATTAAGTAGAGCTAATAGAAAAGTTACTGCAGAGGAAGCTGCCGAAGAAGCTGCAGAAGTAGCAGTTAAAAATAAGTTTGATGAAACATTTTTAAGACTAGAAAATGCACGTAGAGCTGCTCTTGTTTCAGGTGTTGCTACTGCTATGAGAAATGGATTGGCTCAAGTGCCTAGAGTAGGAATAGATACTTTAATATACGGACTTGAAAGTGCAATAGACCCAACAAAAACTTTTTCAAGAAAAGCTACTATGGCTCAAATGAAGTATACATTTTTTGATAATTCAGAATCTGCAATTATATCTGACTTTTTGCTTGATAATTTTAGTGAAGCTAAAAGAAGAATGTGGAGTCAGTATAGTGAAGTAAAACAAAGAGTAGGAAAAAGAAACCCTAACCAAGAGGCTTTATCCAATACAGATGTAGACAATTTAGGAAAACCTAAGTTTCTTCAAAAGGAAAAATATAGTCCTATAAGTATATATGAAGGTGCTATTCACCACTTTAACATATTTAATAGATACCAAGAGTCTTTGTTCAGAAGAGGTGGCTTCATGGCTTCCATTGAAAGACAATTAGTTAATCAAGGAAAAGATTTAGATGAGGTATTAACAGGAGGAACTTTTGTAAGAGATATAGATGAAAAAATGATGGCAAAAGCAGTTGACGATGCATTGGAATTTTCATTTGCTGCTCAACCTGAATTTGCACCATTTGCTGTTATAAATAATTTAATTACAAAATCTAGAGTTGGTACACTTCTTATACCTTTTCCAAGATTTATGATGAAAGCTATGGAAATGTCATACAACTATAGTGTATTTGGAGCAGCAACAGGTTTAACAAGAGTAATAACTAGGGGTATGAGAAAATCTAATCCTAATGTAGATGGTGTTTTTATGCCTAGTAAAGATTTTTTAAGTGACATGAAAAAATTATCTACTGAAGGAGACGAATTTGGAAGATTCTTTGGTACAGGGAAAAATGCAGGAACAAAGGCATATAAACAATTAGCACAAGGTATTGTAGGAACTTCTATTTTAATGCCTCTAGGTTATTTGTTACGTGACCCTGAAAATGATGTAGCAGGTTCAGAATGGTATAAGTTAAAAGATGGTATGGGTAATGAATTTGATGCAAGAGTTTATGGACCTATAATAACTCCTTACTTATTAATGGGAGAAATAATGCACAGGATGCAGAGAGGATTACCTTGGGGTGATGCTTCAGAAATATTAGAAGGTGTTACAGGTGCAAACTTTAGAAGTTTTTATAGCATAGATAAAACAGGTGCAGAATTAATTCGTTATTTTCAATCAGGACAAGATGATGATTTAGCAAAATCTATGGCAGCAGTTGGAAGAGTATTAGGTGAAGCATCTTCAGGTTATTTACAACCATTTTATCAATTTGGAGATTTAAGAGCAGAAGCAGATAGAAAAAGAGATTACAAAGAAAACCCTGTCTATGAAGATGGAATGGATGCTTTTCTACAAGAATTTAGCTTACCTTTTAAACGAAGAATAGATGCATTTGTGGATAACCCTGAAATTCCTTATAGTGCATCTCCAGTGGATGCTAGAATACCTGAAAGAATTTTACCTTTTATGAAAGTAATATTTGGTGCAACTTTAAATAGAGTTCCACCTGACTATATAGCTAAACTAGGACAATTAGGTTTTGGTTATAAAGATTTTATGGCTAAATCAGCTTTTCCTGAAGTAAATAGAGTAGCTAACAAATTAACTGCAGAAGGTATGCAAGAACAAATGCCTACTCTTTTACATAATCTATTTGAAATTAACAAAATGAAAGACAATGAGGCTATAGGAATTATACAAGGTTTTGTATCAAGTTTGAAACAAGACACTTTCGCTGAAGCAAGAGGAATAAAAGAAGATGATAATCAATTATTAACTGCTTTAATGAAATATAAAAGATTACCTGTTCGTAATAGAGTGTCTGCAAAAGCTAAATGGAAAAAGGCAAATCCTGATAGAGAAATAGACATGAATAATTACGAAATTGTGACTGCTTTATTTCTATTCGGTAGACAGGATAGTGAAAGGGGAAAAGCCTTTAGAACAATGCCTAAAAGTCCGTTTCGTATGCCTATTAAGTAGCCAAATATCTTAATATACCCATTGCAAGTGCAACACTAGCTACCCCATTAAGCATTAACAATGCTCTATCATGCCAAAGATAAGCCATACAAGCTAACATTCCTGTGCCTATAAATGAGGCACACAAATCGTAGAGGGGAAACACCCCTACTGCTCTGCACGTTATCCCTGACATAATAAACAATGACCCTATCCATTTCAAATACCATGATAAGTCATGGACAGGAGTAACTTTATTAACGAGTATCTCCTGACCCTTGTAACCTTCCTCTTTGTTTTCTTCCATATAACTTCTCTAAATTATTATCCATTATCTTACCAAGACTTACATTCATTTCAGTTGCTAACATAGCACAATACCATAACACATCCCCTATTTCAGAGGCTACGTCATGGCTTGTACCATCTCGTATCTTCTTTTTAACTTTACCTGCAACTTCTCCTGCCTCACTTACAAGACCTAGAGCAAGGTATGCCAATGCATCCTTCTTAGGATATATAGCAGTAGACTTTGCACCTTCTTGATACTTCTCTGCAGTAATAGAACTTTTATTTCTAACTTCCATGAACTTCTTTGCTTCTTCTTCTAGATTCATTTTGCTTTACTTTCTCTAGTTGTTTAAAGTATGCAAAGTTGTAACCTCTTTGCCACTCTCTATGTTGCATAGTATTAGAATTATAAGGATTTTCAGTCGCTATAATTTTTATACCATCAACACTTCTAATGTATTGCTTACCTCTAAATGCATTCAATCCTCTTTCATATTGAATGCGTAAAGGTGCATCATATTTACTTAGATTCGGATTTCTTTTCTTTTGTTTCAACTTTTTCATCATCTTTCTTCCTTTCAAAATATTTTAATATCATGTTAAGTTTATCATCAAACTGTGCTACTTTATCCATTTCTTTATCTATAGCATCTTGAATATCTTGATGTTCTCCAATACCTACAGACCTAGTTAAAAGTATTTCTACGTTTGATATGTGTTTATTTATCATCCCCACATAGTAGGATTTGGCTGCTGCCAATAGCATATCTCTCATATTTATTCTCCTTTCTAATTAAATTAACTTGCTTCAATGTCAACAATTTCACATACACCTGCAGTACAGGCTAGTTCTTTGCTTCCACTTGTAGTATCTTCTTTTTCAAAGTCTTGCAACTTGCTCCAATCAATAGCAGGTGGCATTTCTTTTGTCAAGACATTATATTCTTTTTCTGTAATATCTTGGTAAGGTGCTTGTTTATAAGTGTGCTCACTAAAAGGTAAGAAAGATATACCTGAAACATCATCAAAGTTTTCGTATACCCATGCTCCTACACTCATCCATTCATGTTCTTTTACAGATACAGTAATGGAAGGTTTGTGTTCACACCAATGTTTTTGGTATAGTAACCAAAAATCTAATTGCTCAATAGCAGACATAGCAGTTCTAGTAATAGCACCTGTAGGTGACTTCATAGGAAAGCTAAACACAGTTGTGCTATCAGGTTTCATAACATCAGGTTCAGAAGGAATACCTACATCTTTCATAAACTGTGTAATAGGGTCTTTATTATCTCCTCTTACAGTTCGTATGTAGTAATCATTATGTCTGGCATGAATACCACTAGCACTGTCTACTAACTGAGATACAGTTCCTGATGGTTTAACACAAGTTATGGCAGTAGACTGTGGTATACCTAAATCCTCTGCTATCTTTTTATTTGTTTCTACTGCTACTTTTTTTAATTGTTCAAGAGTATCAAATAAACCAACTTCATTTGGAGATAATATTGGACAATCAAGAATACCTGTAAGTGATACACCCAATAATCTTTCTTCTTCAGTATTATCTTTCCATACCTTACGTAAGTATTTAAACTCTGTAAGAGTAGATTGAAATGTGCCAAGTATTGTAGCCAATCTAACTTTCTCTTTTAATGAATTTAAACTATCTGACTCTCGTGCAACAACTTCAGTTAGGTTACAGAACTGATAAGGTCGTAGTATTATTTCACTGCATGGATTACATCCAAAGAAATGATTATCATCTCGTCTACCATTCTCTGCTACTTTATTTTTAGCAGACTTACGATTAAAGATACCACGTTCACCTGACTTAGATTCATACAAGGATGTCCATTCTCGCATGAATGTACCCATCTCAGGCTTACCTTTAAATGCTACTGAGTTATTAGCTAATGCTCTTTGCCCTTCATTCTCCCACCATTGACCTGACTTTGCGTGTCTCATTTGGTCATCACCTAAGTTAGATAATGATATAAGGGCAGAACGTCTTACTCCACCAACAACTACAACCTCTCCTATCTTACACATAATGTCGTGACATTCAACAGGAAAGAGTCTTCTGTTCTTTGCTCCTTCAAATTTCTCTATACAGAAATCAAACAATTCTTCTAATGGAGCAGGACCTGATGCTCTGCCACCAAATGTCTTGAGTCTAGCACCTGCAGGTCTTACCTGTGAAGTATCCCACTGAGGTATTTGTCCTACATATAACATGGCAATCAACTCACGTAATGCTTTACACCAACCTGTTCTGCTATCTGCAACTGTGATGATAGTAGTGCTTTCTTCAAAATGCTCATTAACTATAGGTAGTTTATCTACATTCTCTCGTTCAACAGAGAAGCCAACTCCTGTGCCATTCATAAGTATATACATGCATTCATCAAAAGAACGAGGACTATCTACAGGTATGTAACTGCAATTATATCCTGCTACGTGACACCTGTCTAATGCCTCTCCTGATGTCATTAAGGCTCTCATGCTAGGCATTATACCTAATGATATTATCATATCAGATAACTTTTCCTTTAATGCTTTAGTTAAAATATAATCATGCTTCTTTTTTAAATGAGCTTTCATATAATCAAAATATCTGTCTACAGTTTCTGTCCATGTCTCTCTTCTCTGCTCATCATCTTTCCATCTTGCATACCTAGAAAGAGCAATAAAATTTTGATAATCGGTAGGTAAATAATTATTAATCATAGTTTTTTTCTCCTGTTAATATTCTTATGCCTTTTAACTGAAACCCATCTACTTCATGTATTAGGTCTGTTAAGTAGTCTTTAATTTCTTCATCAATTCTGTCATCGGATGGTATGGGATATACTTCTGTATCCACATCCATTGTTAACATTATTTTAATTCGCATCTTCAACCACATCAATTAGTTCATTGAGATACCATTGTGCTTTCTTCAAGTCTTCTGCACCATTCTTATACCTGTATCTCCATAGGTATTTCATAATATTTCCTTGTAAGTAATACTCAAATCCATTATCAGTCATAGCTTTAATAGCTTCAATAGTTTCTATACCTGCTTTATTATAATGAGGTGGATGATTAACCATATCCTCGTCATTAGTACCTGTTAAATATTTAGGTTGATTACCTTCCATTTTTTTATTCATATGCTCCCTCACTTCTCTCATGCGTTTTTTTATTGCTTCTCTATACATTCCCATTAGAAATATCTCACTTTTTAAAATCAACTTTTATTATATTACCTAATACAGTTTTGTCAACCCCATTGGCACTTTTCGTGTTATCATTATTATTTTCTTCAGGTGTATGCAAAAAATTGTATATTCGTTCCCTTAGTTTGGGGTCAGATTCCATTAAAGTCAATGCTGCACATGTCATTTGACATAATTGTTCTAACTCATAATAACTATCGTCTGTTATATTAGTTTTTCTAGCATTTATTGCTAACTGATACACCCCTTTCCATTCTCCATCATCCGTAATATCAGGTATAATTTCAACAAAAAATTGATTTCCTTTATTGTCAAATTTTATCATATGCTTCTCCTTATTTTTTTACCTGAAAATTTTATAAATTCAGGATGTTTATTTTTTCCTCTTTCTTTAAGCCAGACTTCAGGTATAACTCTGTCACTATATTTAAACTTATACTTCTCACACCATTGACCATATGTAGACTTTGCACCTTTTTGCAATTTAGCTTTGCTATTAGTAAATACAAATCTTATATCTAACTTTGGGTGTTGCTTTTGTATAGCTATATGTTTACGTCTATCAGAAACAACAAACCTTCCCTTTGTTTCTACAATAATACCATTATGTAAAATAAAGTCAGGAGTATAGGTGCGATAACACAAATCTTCCCATTCTATCTTAATAGTTTCATAGTCAAATGTATACTTATTATCTGATAGAAATAAAGATATGGTTTTTTCTAAACCACTCCTATACCCATGCTTCAAAGCACTACGATATGCTTTAGTCTTAGGCACTATAGTAGTCTTCGCCAACCTGTAAAAGGATTAAATTCATAAGAGTCCTGCGAATAACTAACACCAAGAGCTTTCATCTCTTCTTTAACTGCTTCGTCTGCTAGTTTTTTCGTTTCCATAGCTTCTCTCAAACCTTTCGTTCTCATTTCACGAAGAGTTTTTTTAGCTTCAACGAGTTCTTTCTCCATAGTTTCAATATCCTTTTGCAAGTCTTCCATTTTTTTTGAGTCTGTCATTATTTCTCCTTCCATATTTTTTGTGCCTCTTCTTTCATTTTACCATTCCACATCCATGAATCAAAGTTAGGATATATAAGAGAGGCTAACTCATGCTTATCATTACTGATAGACAAAAATTTCTGAATACTAAAAGCAACCTGCTTGAGTTGCTTCTTATAAATAGATAGATTCTTGAGTGTAAACTTTTTATGCTCTTTTGGTGTAGCAAAAAATAAATCCACACTGCTATTTGGGTATGCCATAGAATATAATGCCATTTGTCTTTTTTGTGCTTCTGTAGGTTTGTAAGGCATTCTAGTTGATGTTTTTAAATCCACTATCTTATTTTTAAACCTAAAGTCAATATAACCCATAACAGGAACAGGCATATCATCAAATGGCACTTCTACTTTCTCCTGATACTCCTCTAAGTCTTTGTAGTTAAAATTTTCATCTATTACTTTACCAAAGTTTTTTAATAGATTTCTTTCTTTTTCTACTTTAACATCACCCAAATCAATCATTGATTCTGTGCACATAGTCATAAATTTCATCTCTAGTAATTTATAATCAAATGTTCCTGTTTCATATTTATTAGCTAAAACAGATTCCTGCACAATGCCTCTTACTGCACCTGCACCACTACTTGATTTTATCTTAAAGAGATACCTAGCTACCCACATAGGCATGTCGCTTATGTAGGTATTAATACTGCTAGGTGACAAATAATTAATATTATGTACTTTAAATGGATTATTGCTTTGCATCAGTCTCTAGTTCTACATCAATGAATTGCTCTACAGTTTTTGCATCTTCTTCTGATACATCTCCTTGACGTTCTGCAACCTGCTCATCCCATTTTCTAGTTACGTTATCATTATGTGACTTAATCCAATCTAAGAAATCACCAAACATCTTATGGTCATCTTCGGATATTTCTGCTTTTTTAGTATAATCTACTTTCAAAAGAGGCTTGTAATATTTTTCACCTGTGCCACTCGTATAATAATTTTCTGTATCATACAATTCTATAACGTGTTGAAGAGGAAGTCTCTCCATTTTTAAGAATCTAGAAAATATGTCTCCCATATCCTTGTAAAGAATATTACTTCCAATCTCCCATATAGTAGGAAATTTAGGTAAGTCCTCTTTGACCTCTTTCCCATCTACAAGTTTTACAGGTTTCTCTAACTCTAGAGTTCCAAAAACTGCTCTTTGTCTTTTAACAGCTTTTATTATAGATTTAGTTTTTTCGGGTAGAGCCTGAAAATCCTTCACATACCCTGTAGGTTTTCCACAATTAAAAGTTCCATAATCATCTTTTAAATCTATATTTAGATTATCTGCCATTATAGTAGTAGAATATTTATTTATATCTTGGTAATACCTTTTATATAAAAATCTTTGCAGGAAAGGTCTAAACTTAGCTTTCTCTGCATAATAACAAGTATTTTCTTCTCCTACGTTCTCAAGTAAGAGACTACCTGCTTTAACTAAAACCTTATCCTCTCCTATTATAGGTTTATGTTGTATCTTCAGTCTATTTAAGGTATTAACTTTTTTTTCACCACTACTAACAGGCAAACCCATTGCCCTTGCCATAGTGGCATAATTTTCAGTATTTATTGTTACTAATTCACTCATATTAAATTTCTCCTTTCAAAAGAATCCTAGTTATATCACACCACATCTTTAGTGTCAAGCCAATTATTTCCCATTTTTGCTTCTAGCAATAAAGGAACATTAAAGTCTATACTAAATTCTTTATTGACTAACCCTAGTAAAGAAGTATTAATGTTTCTTATAAGGTCAAGAACATTATGTATCTCCAAAGGGTGTATGTCAATAACTATTGAGTCATGGACTGTATTTACCACACATGACTTATACTTGTCAAGTGCTTTAATAATATTTAACAATATTAATGGAACTATATCTGCAGTAGCAAAAGATTGAACAGGGTAATTTTTTATTTGTGTAAAATGAGATACAGTTCCATTTGATTTTCTCTCCACATGAGGAAAGGCAAACTGCCTACCTGATGGAGTGGTTATCATACCTGTTTCTAGAGCTTCTTTAGCCAATCTGGAGTGCCATAAGGCAATTTCTTTGTATTTCTTCGTGAAGAGTTTATAATATTCTGCTTCAGCATTCGTTCTCCCAAACCCTGTTGCTCCGTAGAGGGGTGCAAAGGTATGAGCTTTCGCTTCTTGCCTATTCGTTTTCTGACCTGCCTTACTAATAACACTAGCAGTATAATTATGCACATCAAATCCATTTTTAATCTCCTCTATTGCTATTTTATCTTGTGACAGATAAGCTGCAGTTCTAAACTCTAGTTGAGCAAAATCTGCTTCTAGTATCTTGCCACCTTCCCATCGTGACACAAACACTTTCTTTACAGGAAATGTTCCCCCTCTAGGCATATTCTGCATGTTAGGGTCTGCTCCACTAAACCTGCCTGTTGCAGTTCTATGTTGCAGTAATCTAACATGAAGCATACCATCAGGTTTAAGATGTGTATTAATACCCTCAACAAAAGAAGACAAATACGTTTCCAGTGCAGACAACCTCTGTAAATCAGTTAGAAAGTTTACTGCATTAGTCATACTATTTTTTCTAGCTACACTTCTTATGGTATCTAAATATGCTTTGTTTATGGTAAACCCATTGGCACTAACCCATTTAGAATTTGGTGCAGAAAATCTTAATCCTGCTACTTCATCTGTATTGTTAAACAAATATCCATGTGTGCCACAAGAAATACATCTACTAGGTTTAGAATATAAGTTACCATCCTTTTTAACCTTTCTGATGTATCCTTCTCCATTACAATCAATACATTTAACTGCTTTAGTCTTATACACAACCCTAGAATACTCTTTAACCTTATCTTTATAATCTTCTTTACTCATGTAAGGTAAAAAGTTATTTGCCCACATAGCCTTGTCTTTAGGCTTTCTACTATATATGACCCAAGACATTTGTTCAGGACTACTCAAGTTAATAGGTGTGTCTCCCATTAAATTTCTAACCTGTTCCTTTAATCTATTTTCAACATCTGCTTTTTCTTTTTCAAACTCATCACGCACTTCCTGTAATTTATCTTTGTCAACTGCAAATCCTTTACAATATATTTTTGCTAAAGCAACAGACACTCTGTTAGTAAGTAATATAGATTCATATAAACTATGATAATCTGTAGTAATTAATTTTTTATATAATACATTAGATAGTTGTTGTGTAGCTTTTAAATCTGCTAACAAGTATTCAGATAACTCATCTCTAGGTATTTCATCTACTCCCACATCTTTAGCAAAGTATTGTTTAAGTGTATCTTGTTTCTTGGTTTCTAAATTATATCTCTCTGCACAAGCCTCTAAAGAAGATGTCTGTTTAATACCTCTTTGCATTACATACTCAACAAGCATGGTATCAAATACTACTCCATCATATTTAAAGCCACATTCCCAAAGCCACATCAAGTCATAAGCAATATTATGTCCTATTAAGACTGTTGCTTTATCTAACAACTCTTGTATATTATTAGGCTCATCTCTATCCATGTTAAATAAATAGTGTTGTCCATTATCATCAAGACAACCCACCATAACCAATTTATTAGTTGGCTCAAATGGGTCAAGATGCATCTTACCATCTCTCTTTGTTGTTGTATTTTCTACGTCAATCGTTAGTTTCATTTAATTTTTCCTTATGTTTTTCTAAATATATAACTGCTTTTTCTAGTATTGTCAAGTCATCAGAAAATCCACCTAAACCTGTGTTGCATTTATGACACACCCAACCTCTAAATGTATTAGTATCATGACAATGGTCTAATACCCAATTTTGTAGTCTAGTTTGACCATGTTTACCCAACTCTTCTAATGTCCTATCACAAATAGCACACGAATAATTTTTATCAGGGTATTCATTTTCTTTACGTAACTTATTTAATACTTCTTTATGTCCTTTTCTACATGACCTGCAAGTTCTCTTTATCTCACCTGCCTTCATAACAGAATAGTGTGTTATGGGTTGTCTTATATTACATTTTATACAGACAACCCCATCAACAAATGGATTCTCTTTATGTGGCAATTCCTTAAACAAATTAAATTGTGTCATACTTCATATCTTCCTACTTTATAATTAAGGTTACAATGAACGACACCATGCCATCCTGTAAGTTTATTCTTTACCACATTTAAATGCCTTTGTAAATCTTCTTCTGTTTCATCTTGTCGTGGTGGATTCTTTGCAATTAAAATCATAAGGTCTGCTTCTGCTGCTTTTCCTGTCCTACTGCCTTCCATCATACTCTGATTAAGTAAGACCTTACCCTCTGCATCTGCAGATAATTGTGACATATAAAACATGGCACACTTATGTTCTTTGGCAATCATACGAGCATGAACTGCATTCGCTTTTAATGCCTCATCTGTCCTAGCAAAACCACCTGTTCGTGCAAACTTATCTCCCATGTCTAGTATAACTATATCAGGTTTGTATGATTTGCATACACTCTCCACCCATGACATATCTCTGCCTGTAGCATCTTTAATCTTTATATTATCTTTTACGGATGCATACAAATCTCTCGCTTTACTAGGATTAGCTTTTATCTCTCGCATTGTCATACCTGTTGATGCAGTCAAATACCTAGCACCTACTCTATGACTACCTTCTTCATTACATAGTATAATGCAGTTAGCACCTTGTTGTGCCAATCCATTTGGTCCTGCTAATAAACTAGCATGAAAAGATGTCTTACCAGTATTAGGTCTAGCACCTATCTCAATTAAATGCCCTGAATTAATACCCTCTACTTGTCTAGTGAGAGCAGGAACATTGAAAGACCAACGTGCCTCTAAATCATTTTTAGCTAATAATGTTTCTATTTCCATATCATCCCACTCCACATTTAAATTAGGTGTAAAGTCATCTCCATACATTTCAAGTATATGTCTTATAGGCTCTAAAGAGGAATGTGAGCCATTTACATAATCAAATCCTATGTTGGCAATATCCTCTCCTACGACTTGTTGAAATAATTTTGATAACACTTCTTGTGCTACATCTTCTCCCATAGGTTGTTCATTCTTTACTTGTCTGAACAAAGAACTATAGGCTTGTTTTTGAGCAGTTGTCATAGATGGATTGTTAGACATAAATAATGCCTCAATCTCATCAGGTGTAACACTACGTTCATATCTACTCATAGCAGAATCTATAGCCTGTTTTATTTTTCTGATGTCCTTACTAAATAATCTATCAGGACATTTTGCTCCACGATGGTCATCATAAAATGATTTATCCATCAGGCTTCGTATTAATGCTAATTCCATAACTGTGTCTCCTTTGGGGTTAATTGTTTCAATTTTAAAATGTCTTCCTTTCGTCTATATTTAATATCATCTTTTAAATTTAATATTCTTACATCTTTAACATAAGAACGTAACTCTTTAGCAAATGATAATGTTTTGGGTAGGGCATCAGGGTCAAGTGCTATGATAGTAGTTGAGAACTGAGACAGAAATTGTTTATGTGAATCTGACAATGATGTTCCCAACACAGCTACCCCAACATAAACATCACTACCTACAACTCCTGCACTTACACAGTCCTCAACTACGATTGCGATACTACCACAACCAAATGAAAAAGGCAAGTCCGATTTACCATATCTTTTCCATTTAGGTATTTTATTTAGGATAGACCTACCAGTAGCATCCACAATTCTGCCATTTGATTTAATAGGAAATACCACTCTATGTTCCTTTACGTCATAGTATAAATCTAATGCAGTAGGGTCAATACTCCATTGACTACACCACTTTGATACTTCCCCTCTTCCGACATGAGAAACTATATATTCAGGTAGAATAAATTTATCTACTTGATTTAATTCATTTTTTTGTTGTATGGAACGTATATCATCTACAGATAAACGAACTCTAGAACTTCCTCGTATGCTACAAGATGCCTTGTAACAGTTCCACAACAAAGAACCCATGTTATTAGTTACAGAAAATGTTTTATAAGATTTACACATAGGACAATTTAGTCTACGTGATTCTCCATTCTCTACATTTAATTGTTCTACATATTCATGTATATTAAACATATAATATTACTACCTTTCCTTGTTGGCATATACCATGCTTATATCATGGTTTTTATTTTCTGTCAAATTTTTTCTTTGTTGCCATGCTAAATTAGCACTCGTAAAAGTATTTTTCATGTATGGTTTAACCGATTGTGGATTAGCATGACCTGTTACTGACATAATGTTTCCCATAGACACTCCTGCATCTACCATTTCAACTGTTCCTGTTCTTCGTAAGTCACTCAATCTAAGCTCATTAGAGAGTCCTGCAGAGGTCATAATCTTCCTAGCTATGATTGGTAGTTTAGTAAGCGAATAAGGCTTGTAGACCCCCTTAAAAGCTCTTGGGCGAGGCACTACATACTTCTGAAACCCATAGTCTTCTTTTTGTTGTATTAACATCTCAGATAACTCATCAGATATAGGTAAAAATACTTCTGCTCTTCTCTTTGATTGTTGAATATGTATCCTTTTCTCATCTAATTTTAAACTAGACCATTCAAGTAATCTCATATCGCCAATTCTTTGACACCATTCATATGCCATTTGAGCAATTAGTCCTATGTTCCTAGTCTTGAAATCAGAGTAAGCAGTATCAAGAAACCTGATAACGTCATCTTTTGTCCAAACAACTTTTCTATTTGCAACGACACGTTTTTTAATATTGCTAAATGGATTTATATTACAATGTTCCATATTTATTCCGTAATTAAGCAAGACTCTGATAACTGACATAAGATGATTAGCAAATGACACACCTCTATCACACCATTTATTGTAAGATAACTTTGCAAGTTTGGTGGTCAAGCTAGACAGTTTATAACTGCCTAACTCTTTATTATCAACCACACTTGTTGAAGAAACTATACCCAAAAAGTATTTATATTGTGCTTTAGTTTCTTCTCGTAAGTTATTGTATTCAAAGGATAAATAGTATTCCTTGAGTAAGTCTTGAACTTTCATTATGCTGCCACTAAAGATTTAAATTCAGGTGAAGAAATCCACTTGGCAACTTCTTGCTCTCTTCTCCACATAGTTTCTGCTCTCGTATCAAAACCTGTGTTACGAATATTGAAACCATTTCTTTCATCTGCGTATGATGCATAGTTAGTGAATGCAGAGTATAAGGCAAAAACATTCTTACCTCTCTTTGATATTTCTTGACAAGTTAACTCATACATTTTCTTAGATATTTTCTCTGATTTAATAATGCTATCAAGTAAAATCTTACCATCTACATTTAAAGGTGTATCTGCCCACTTCTGCATCATCTGACAACGAATATCAAAGTTAGTTTTAGCATCTCTTACTTCCTGTAGTAACCTCTCTAAAACAAGACCACTTGTATTCTTTCTTTTGATTGTGTCATATTCTCCACCAATCTGTCCATTTGTGCAAAATCTATCTATAGCACCAAAGTAAACTTGGTTAGAACATGAGCCATCTATACCATGCAGAGCAATAATTCTTTCATTAATTTCTGTCTGATGTCTAGATGTAACAACCTTATGCTTTACGTTAGGCAATGTAATATCTATCAAAGCAAAAGCTGAATTACGAGCAGTAGATATTTTAACTTTAGCACCATCAAGGTGGTGAGGTAATCTATTCTCTTGTATAACCTTTTTGATACCATTGAAATAATCAAGGTGGTTAATAGATTTAAATTTATCGCCAACAATACCTAGATAATCTCCTGTTACAGAGTTCCTTACGTATCGTTTACCTGTAAATTTAGTATCTTCATACTTTACTTTGAAGTCTAGTTTAGTTCCCTCTAATTCAAAGAGGTTAGTTGTGTATGTATCTAATGGCATTTTTATTTCCTTTCATAAAATGTGTCATAACTTATGACATTTGGTTAAGTGATACTTTGTTATATAACAATTAGCAGGAAATGTCAACTCGTTTACTTTTATTTTTTCTATTATAAGAACCTTTACCCTTTTTGGGTGGAACGATTTGTTTCCTTCTTCTTGTATATGCAATTAATCTTGCTATAGGATTAATCTTTTTTAATTTAAAAACCACTTGGGTTTCTCCGTATATTTATATCTTGCAAATCTAGCTTTGTCAACTATATAAAACTTTCTATATGCTTCAATAGGATAGAACTCATCTGTCTTGAGGTCATCATGTCCACTAAAACATTGTGGGTGTGCAGTTCTTTCTCCACGAGGCACATGAAATCTACCTTCCCACAAAGCATCATAATGTTTAGATGCACCATGTGTCTTTTTATATCTTGCACCATACTCAAAGAGCATTGCTCTGTATAAACAAAATGCCCAAACATAATTTGCCCTATTCTGCATTGCCCATAGTGTGCATGGGTGTTTTTGATGCACTGGTTTGTATAATTCTTCTTGCTCTGCGTAGTTAGGTGCATGATGCCATAAGGTAGTGCATAACATCTGTGCCTCTTCTAATGGCATCTTAACTACGTGTTGGTCACATAAAGATTGTGCTATACCTATTGGTGATTCTTCTATAATAAATCTATTCATAATTACTCCTAATAAATATGGTTAATTATAGTGAAGAAGATTGCTAGTGCAAAAAACACTAGCATAATCTTATCGTAATCATCAGGTCTCATTACGAGACCATGATGGCTATGTATATACATAGTCCAATGATTATTAACTTACCATAGTCTAAATCAAAGGGTGTTCCCTCTCCGTATTTATCTTGATGTAAGTTAAACATTTCTAATATTTTATGTATCATTTTTTACTCCTTTCTTTATTTTTTCTAGTTCAATTCGTTCTAGAATGTTTCTTTGTAGCATATACTCTGCAACCTTAACTACATACTCAAGGTGTTCTTGAAATTCACTACTCTGTAAATACTCTTTTACCTCGTGCTTAATTAATTTTTGCAAAGCATCTGCTACTTCCTTATTTAGTTGATGCACTCTCATTAGCATCTCCTATAAATAAAAAGCCACCATCATTACCCTCAGGGTCACGACTAACTTCTATTTTAATATCTTTATAATGGGGTGCAGTTAAAAGAAAGGCAGGAAAGCCATCATCTCCCTCGCCTAAATATTTCTTTATCTTATACCCCTCAAGTTGAGAGTAATATTCATTCATTCTGCTATTAGTCATTTTTTATTCCTTTCAGTATATGTGCAATGACATCTACAGTCCAACCATTTCCAATCATCTTGTATCTTTGAGTCTTGGAAACACCCTCTGTGTAGTTGTCATCTAGGGTTTGTAATCTCTCACACTCAATCGGTGTAAGTTTTCTCCATGTCATACCTTCTACCACAACATTATCCTTTTGTAAAGTAGTAAGGCAATTTGTCTTGTCATCACTTCGTATCTCTACTTGTGGTGTCAAGGGCAAATCCATTTGGTAATCTTTGCGAACTCCTTGTTCATCTAATCTACGATTGACAATCCTGCCACCCTTTGCAGAGTAGGTAGCAACCTTTGGTTCTCTATTGCCACCTTGCATAGTGAGTAGGGTAGGTGCTTTGCCTTCCATATGATAGACTTCTTTCGTTGCCCTGTAATTGTAGTGAGCATACTCTTCTGCCATACCTACAGGTATCAGTCTGTCTACCAATGTCATGCCATTGTTACCTGCACCCTTATACATGGTAGCAGTTGTGCATAAAGATTTTTGATATGGGTGTTTGTGATGCCTAGCATTCCTCTCATTAATAGGAACAGGTGGCTCGTCATGGTCTGTCTGTAGTATATCTTTCAAGACTAAACCTTTATCCTTGATGTCCATATCTACAGGTATGTTTGTCCAATACAATCGTCTACGATTCTGTGCAGAAAATAAACTAGAGTTTATCTCTATTGGCTCTACTCCCATATACTTTGTAATGACATCTTGAAACTCTTGTTTCATCTTGACATTCTCAAGTAAGAAATACTTGGGTTGTAACTCCTCTTTGATTCTAACAAACTCAAAGAATAGTTTGCTACGAGGGTCATCAAATGCAAGTTGTCCACCTGCAAATGAGAATCCTTGACATGGACTACCACCCATAAGTAAATCTATACCTTTGTCAAAATAGTAATTAGCAGTTGTAACATCTCCTAACTGTATCGTGTTAGGAAAGTTTTTCTGTGTTACCTGTATGGCATACTTGTCTATCTCACAGGCATAGTAGTTATCTACCTTGATACCTGCTCGTTGCAAGGCAAGTTGTCCACAGGACATTCCATCAAATAAACTTAATACATTCATATCTTTTCCTTTCTTATCTTAATATAATCTCTTGTTAATTTATGTTTGAAATGTATATGCTCTGCATCTTCCCACATAAACATATAAAACATTTTAATCTGCTCAAAGGCTTCATTAAATTTTTCATTAACATTCATTGTTTATCTCCTATTCTGTTATATCTATTGCTACTATATCGTATTCATTAAACATATCTCGTATTTGTTCTTCATTGTATGCTTTAACATAAACATAAGTAGTTCTATTAGTTTGTGTTGTGTCCTTATACCACGAATCAGTTTTAAATTCTACGTAATATCTTTTCATTCACTATTCTCCTTTTATCTTATGGTTAGGCAAACACCCAATATGAATTATCTCATACTTTGTGATGCGAGGTTGAACTAAATCTTCCACACTTCTGTGCAAGTCTGCTTTGTTATCTGTGTAAAATTGATTACACTCTTGCTCTGTCTTGAAGTAATGTTCAGACAGGACACCTTGTAATGACCTTTCGTTTGTCATTAGTAATACATACAATACCCAAGTCATTACTACTCCTTTTTTAAATAGGGTTTAAGCCATTTCTCTATCTTTGGCAGTTTCTTTAATGGCTCTAGTTTCTCTCCATGTAGTTCTTCATCTGCTCTACATTCATTAAGAGATTCTAAATCCATTTGTTTTGCAACTGTGTAGTAATGAAACCCACACTCATAACACTCACCACTCTCATATTGAAAGGGTTTGTGGTCAGAGTATGCATTTATAATACCCTCACAATTAGGACACTCTGCACTAAAACTATGTCCACTCATTATTTATCTCCTATATATTTTTTTAGTTTAGAATAAGTTGTAAAGAAAGAGTATCTCTCTTGGTCTGCATGGTCATTTAACCAATATATAAAATTACTTTTACCTACGATTTGAAATGCCTCTTCTTCGTTGTGGTCATATATATGAAATATATGATTTAAATAATACATTTACTCATCTCCTTTTTTTATGTCAATGTAAACTCTCATGTGTGTAGAATCTTCCATGTTAGCACCCCAATATGCTCTACCTTGTCCACGCAATTCTTCCTTGAGGTGTTGGGGTTTCAATCGTAAGTTGTAAGATACTTTGTTAAGATGTTTTCTGCAATACTTAACAAACTCTCTGCCTTTCTCGTCTTGTGGTATTCCACCAAAGACATAGGAGTGTCCTTTAAGTCTGCTACTTTCTTTTGCTATACTCTTATACATATCTTTTTGTCGTTCTAGCATGGCAGTATATTTCATATACTCTTGGTCTTTTTCTTCTAACTGCTCTTTGTAAGTTTCTACTTGACTTCGCAAACCTGCAATAATTTTTTCTTGTGCATCAAGACTATCTAGGTCATCAACAGATTGTTTGAATCCACCTTGCAAATCTTCTCGCAGTTTCTCTACTTGCCTACCGAGATTATGATTAGCATTTATTAAGTCTGCATTCTCTTTAATTAAATCCCCATCAGTAGTATGATTAATCACCTCATGTTTTAACTTTTTAAATGTTCTAATCATGTAGATTAAATCCATATCTGCAATAGGTATCACTTCTTTTTTTGACTTGGAAAAATATGTTTCATCTAAATTTTCCATATCACTAGGCAATCTACCTGTTGAATTAGTTATGGCATCTATTTGTAAATGTTTTTTAACTTGCATTTGTTACTCCTATTTTTAATTGTTATCCCATAAATCTCGTTCTATTATATGAGGTGCAGATTGCATATAATAATCTACCATATCTACTGCCTCTTGCTCTGTTTCTGCCTCTACTGAATAGTAAAGGTAGCCATTCATACCTTCAATATGAATTTTGAATTTGTATTCAGTCATTTTTTACTCCTTTGTTATGTGTCATAGGTTATGACACTTTGTTGTTGTTGTTAAATATAAACTCTTGGTGCTACTCCATTCTCATGATGTAAAGATTCCATATGAATATCCCCTACCCAATCTTTTGATATAGCCTTTTCTTCAAGCATGAAATAATCATTCTTGTATGGGTTATAGGTTACCCTTTGCCAAACAAAGTTTGCATCATTAGGTGAGGGTTTAATATTGTTAATATTAAATTTGTCATCAACATAGCCTACTGCAAAGGCATGAACATTCTTCTTGCCTTCTTCACGCACTCGTTTCTGTCCACCTTTACGAACAACGAACTTTGCATCTCGTATTGTTACGAACTGTCTATGTGCAACAACTTTATTACTTTTAATATCTTGAACACTCCACACTTTTTTGTGTAGATTCCAATAGATTCTAACCTTTTGCATAAAACTTCTCCTGTTGTTGCAATTTAAGTTTACGTTGTAACTTCCTGTTAAGTTTTAACATAACATTCTTCTTATTTTTTATGTTAGGCTTTTTTCTAACAGGTATCTTTTGAAATGTATCTTGATTATTCATCTTCTTTTCTCCACTACTTTGTTTATAAATTCAAAAACTTCTTGCACGTCATCAGTAGACAAATCTTCCATAAAGTCTGAAACACTACTGCTTAAAATAGTTTCAATAATGTTTTCTTTTTGCCAATCAATGTCTGCTAATATTTCTCTACTCATAGCCATTATTTTCTCCTTGTTTAATGTGTCATAACTTATGACATTTTTAGTTAATTGTTAAAGGTTTATGAATAACAAACCCACTCGTATCAAAGATAGCTTTACCTTTTGCTTTGAGCCATACGACTACACCTTTGGGGTCTAAAAATCGTAAGTCATCTCTATCTCCATCAACACAATCTAACCCTCTAAACTTCTTGGGCATAGGCATAGTAGATACTACTGCCATGTTGATACCTGTATCTAATACTGCTTGATACACATTCTCTGCATAGTTCATGTCTGCTTCGCTATATGATAAAGTAAGATGGTAGTTTGATGGTACATCTCTGTATGCTCGTTTCCATACCTTTGTGTAGTCATAGAATTGCACATCATAGGCATAGAAATAGTCAACAATACCTGTTTTTTCCCAAAGTATATCACTCGTGCCATTAAGACGAACACAAGGTTGTATACCTCGTTTCTCTGCTCGTCTAACAAAAGTGAATATATCCTTATATAATATACTAATAAAATTATCGTAGTCATTGGTATACATATCAGTTTTTCTTTGTCTACCTCGTTGGACTACATTCATTTGCCCACGACCTGCACTAACAAGGCAACCCTCTTTACACTTGGCTACATTTTGAAATGGGCATATCTTGGTATCTTGGGGAACAAGGTGCATGACTGCAGTTTGATATTCTGAACCATCACCTTTTTTAACTTTTGAGTTGTTGCCAACTCCTAATAAATTGTATGACATATGTAACTCCACAAATAGTCAGTTAAAATTAAGTAGGCAGTTTTAAATGATGCCTAGCATTATGTGTCATAACCTATGACACTTATCCTGCGAAGTGTCTTAACTCCCTTGCAGGTGCTTTATGTTCAAAAGCTAGAGTTCTTTTACCCATGTGATACTGCTTGAATGTATCACCTTGTTGGATAGTCCAACCTCTAGAAACATTGGCTCTTTTTCTGTAAAAACCTTTTTGTCCTAGAAAGTTAAATCTAAAACCCTTTGTGCCATCATTTAATGGCTTTGTAGCTAATATAACAAACATAATATATATCTCCTTTTTTTAATGTTAGTTGTTATTGTCCTTACACCCTACCACAGAGTATAAGGGTTGTCAAATGGACTCTAGTAGTCTTGTAGTCTATTAGATTCCACATGAAATTCTCTTGCTAGTAAACCTAGTAGTATTATAAATATGATGGCAAATACAGCCTCTCCATATATAAAACTTACCACTAGACAAGCAGTTCCCATAGTCATGCCCACCATGAGTAATATACACATTAAGTATTTGGTCATGCTACTTCTCCTAATTCTGAAAATCCTATTGGCATCACAAGATTGGCAATTCTAGTTTCTGTATTCACTATAACATCACCCACAGAGATAGAATAAAACTTGCCTATCCTCTCCACATATTCGTGGTGTATGTTTCCTATCTCAAACACCTCATTCAAGTCCTCTGCATTGATATAGGCAGAATCACGATAGATTCCCCCATCTCGTAAAGCATCTTTGGTTTTCTCCACACTCCCTCTACGCAAATTAAAGGCAGTATCATCTCCTATGGTGTCGTGTTGCACCTGCTTGATTAAATATTTGGTCATGTAATTCCTTTCCTTATTTTATGTGTCATAACCTATGACACTTTTTATGGGTGGTTACTTTCGTCTATGTCATTAATAGGGTGTTCTTCTATCGCCTGATAAAATAACTCCTCATTAAATCTTGGATTCCTACTTGCACAATACAGTTTAACACTTTGTATTTCTTGATAAGTATAATTATTCGTAACAATAATATTTACAATTTCCTTAAAATGTTTTCTTGTTGGTTGACTAGGAATCTTATATTCAAAGACATTATCTTTTATCCACATTTCATTTCTCCTTATGTGTCATAACCTATGACACTTTAATCAGTTAAATTATGTTTTGCTCTTTGTTGTTTAATGAAAGCATCTGCTTTTGCTAACACTTCTCGCCTATGTTCATCTCGCTTGGCTTTTAAATAGTCCTGCATAGCATACCCATTTAATGCACCACTAATCATAATGGGATTGAGTTTAATAGTCCTCACTCGTTCCTCATTAGGCATAAAGTTCCAAGACGATTGCTTACCTCTTGTAGTAGCAGGAATTGGTCTATCGTTTTCCCATGCTACTTTTAGGTAGGCATTTTCTTTATCGGTAATCTTCATATTTTCTCCTTGTCTGTCATAACCTATGACACTTTGTTGTTTCGTTTAAATGCTTTTTAAGTATGCTTACACTATACCACATATATAGGAATTGTCAAATGGGTTAGTGTCATAACCTATGACATATAACCTATACCCTTTAACCTACTATTATAATTACTTATACTCTATAACCTATACCCTACACCCTACTATCATAATTACTATCATAAAAAATTTTAGACAAAAAAAATCCCCAAACATTTCTGCTTGGGGAAATTTTATCTGTCATAAGTTATGACACTTTTTTTGATTTTTGTTCTACTGAATAATCTGAAATTTTTGCACCTTCTTCAGAACTTGCGAACTCAAGCATGGCAAGTAAATCTTCACCAAATTCCTTAACCCAAATATCTGCAAAGTTTTTAAGAACTTCAGATTTTGTTCTTTTTGAAGTTTCACTTGAACTTTCAGAACTTTCAGAACTTTCAGAAGTTTCAGATTTCGTGCTAGTTCTAGGATTTAAAATCTGTTTTGTTGCCTTTGCAATATTCTGCAAACAATAAACTTGAGTTTCAATTTTTGGAACACTAGCAATCACATCTTCAGAATTTTTGCCAATCCATTCCGCACTAGCTACTTCATTTCTGAATTTTCTATTAACAGAATAAACTTCTTTTTTTGTTCCATCTTTTAAAGTTTTAATTTTTTTTGTTATCCATTCTTTACAAACATTGTCATGTAAATTTTTAAGATAGTCTTGATGTGAAAGTTTTTCTTTCAATTCAAAAAAATTAACTTTCATAATATTTGCATGATATTCAATATTAGTTCTAATATTATTATCCTTAGTATTTGGAGCAGTAATAAAAGTAGTTCTGAATAATTTAAAATTTGTCATTTGTTTTTCCTTTTCTAAAATATGTTAACGACAAGTACTAAGTTATAGATTTTTTAATTAATGTCAAATAAAAAAAAAGTGTCATAGGTTATGACAGGCTGCAAATCAAGGTGGAAGCCAAATAGACCCCAGGTTTTTATTTTTAAAAAAATGATAGCAGGTGAAAAAAGAACGAAACAGGAACAAAAATTGGGGGGTATATTGTGCATAAAAAATTAATAGTTAGCATTTTTTCTGAGTGTCATAAGTTATGACACATAAAAAAAGGGTAACTGATACACTAACAGTTATTAAAAATTAATAAATTATAGCAATATCAATGCTTTATTAATATTTTTTTATCAATATTAGATAAAATAATTATTTTTTTACCTAGAAATAGAACTTTTTTTTATAAGAAATAGAACAAAACGTGAAAATTGTCTGAATTCAATGCCCTAGTGCCACTGCCACCCCACCCCGTATAGTACGTATGTATGAACTTCTACACAGATGGGAAAAATCAACTGTTAACCACTACAAGCAAGTGACAATATCGCTATTCCTAGCATACTGTTTTTGTTCAATAATAAAAATAGTTCTTGACAAGCATAAAAAAATGCGATATAATTATGTATAACAGTATTACATATATATGTAAACACATATAAAATGAAAAAAAGCATATATATGTACAGAAACTTCAAATTAAATGTAATCCCCCGTACTAAAATAAGAATAATACTTGACAATGAAGCAAAAATCAGTAAAACTATATACACCAGAGAACATGTTAGACGCATTCTATGATGCTATTCATAAAAACACATTACATAAGCTACATATTCCTCATAGTTCTGTATTTTATGTACGTGCTGCTATAGAAGCCGACACTGGTGTGCGTTATACGTTGAAACACGTAGAAACTGCAATGAAAGCTGAAGGAATGTTAAACGATGTATGAGTTATTCGTACTTGCATGTTTGGTTACAAAGGTTAATTCTTGTGTAACATTAAAAGATTTATATGGTCCTCATGATACACATGATAAATGTTTAGCTCGTGCTTATGGTATTTCACATGAAATGAAAGACTATATGCCACATTACTTTGCTAAAAGTTATAAATGCTTTGATATGAAGGATGCCGACAAATTAGCACTATAAAGGAGAAGATATGGCTAGTCCAGCAAGAAAAAAAGCCGAAGAACAAGCATTAGAAAGAATTAGAAGGCAAAAAGTAGCCTCTAGAACAAATACCTATACAACAAAAAGTGGAGATACTTTAGGTGATATAGCTAAACAACTAGGTGTAACTGTTTCTAAACTTAAAGAAGTTAATCAAAATTTAGTTAATATAAAAAGCATACCCAAAGGCTTGAAATTAAATATACCCACTAAATCTGTAGCATTATATAAAGGTGGACTAAAAAAACCTACAAATCCCGGATTAAAAAAACTGCCAACTCCTGTGCGAAACAAAATGGGTTACATGCACAATGGTGGTTCTCCCTCTAAAGGAAAAAAGGGGGTAATGGTTATTAGCATAGGTGTAGGTAAAATGAAAAAGAAACCTACAACCAAAAAGAAAAAAGGTAAGGGTAAAGGTAAGAAAACTAAAAATGCGTAATTATGGTTCTGAATATAAAAAGTATCAAAAACAAAAGCAACAGAAAGTAGCAAGAGCTAGTAGAAATGCTGCTAGACGAATAATGCTTAAAAAGGGTAAAGTTAAAAAGGGAGATGGTAAAGATGTCTCTCATAAAAATGGAAACCCTAGAGATAACTCACCTAAAAACTTAGCAGTAGTTAGGAAAAGTAAAAATAGAAGTTATGCTAGAACTAGAAATGCTGGTAAACTTCATAGGACAGCTTAAAGGAGAATATAGATATGGCAATGAATACTAAAAAAAAGAAAACTAAATATATGTCTAAAGGTGGCATGAAGAAAACAAAGTATATGGCTAAAGGTGGTATGAAGAAAACCAAGTACATGTCTAAAGGTGGAGCAGCAAGACGTAAGTAATGTCTTATCTCATAAGTAACGTACCTCACTTTAAATGTTGGGTACGAAGAGAGTTTACTTGTAATCACCTTAATTATCATGGTGAGTATCTACACGCACTAGCATTTGCAGTAAACACCATACCTGACAGGTCATTGAGCTTTCAGGTTGTATTCACAGGTTGTGATGAGAAGAATAATGTTCATGGTGGTGCAATGTGGGCAAGAATGCCAATACAGGCACTTGTAGCCGACATACCTGTAGATGAATGGGCAGAGCCAATGGAAGACCATTTGTGTCAACCTTGGGATTGTGAATCCAGACATCATAGCATTATTGTTATGGATAGAGTCAGTTCTTCTCCTTGGCTATGCAAGATAGCAAATGATTTTTACACTGCACGATATATGTTCACTGTTGACTATACTGATAGTGACATAGCAGATGACCCTGCACAGCATAAACAATCACACGTATTGTATCTATTAGATGCAGGAAAATGGACAGGTAACATTGTAGCATTGCCAAATAACAGGGTGAGAGCAACAAGTCCTGCTCTGTGGGTAACAGGAGAAGGTGCTCCTGATTTTCTGCCATCACAATGGACACATTCGGCAGAGTCACATGAATCTTATTTAGACCCATCTGTAACATTTAATAATTTATATGAGGATACAAATGTCAGTAAAAGCAAAAGCAACAATAAAAAAAGTAGCAAGTAAATTACGCAAAGCTAGTAAAGCTCATGCAGGTCAGGCTAAAACTCTATCTAAATTAAAACTAAACAAAGGTGGTAGCACTGTAAATAAAGCAGGTAACTATACGAAACCTTCTCTACGTAAGAATATATTCAATCGTATTAAAGCAGGTGGCAAAGGAGGTTCTCCGGGTCAATGGTCTGCAAGAAAGGCACAGATGGTAGCCAAAGCCTATAAGGCAGCAGGTGGTGGTTATAGGGGATAATGACTGAAAAAAAGAGGAAAAAACGTGACCCCAAGTTGGGTACGGGGAAAAAACCGAAAGGGTCAGGTAGGCGATTATACACAGATGAAAATCCCAAAGATACAGTCAGTATCAAGTTCGCCACCCCAAGTGACGCAAGAAACACAGTTGCAAAAGTTAAAAAAAGCAATAAGCCATATGCGAGAAAGATACAAATACTTACAGTCGCTGAACAAAGAGCCAAAGTAATGGGAAAGACTGAAGTAGTTAGCATATTTAAAAAAGCAAAAGAAAGTTTAAAGAAAGCACATGAACGAAAAAAGAAAAGATAGATGTGATACCTGTGATTGCTATGAGTGTGATTGTGAAGAATGCACTTGTAGTTGTCACGAAAAAGAAGAAGTAGAAATAGAAGGTGCTCCTGTCTAAATGATAGAGTTTCTTCTCGTGTTTATGTTAGACAAACAAATAGTCAATCAGACACAAAGATTTCAAGACATAGATAAATGTCTTTATTTTGCAGAAAGACTGCATGACCAACCAGCTATACCCACAAAGGATGGAAATAAAAGAATAACTGCATATTGCAAACCTATAAGGAAATAAAATGTTAGCAGAACTAGCAGCAGCTAATGCTGCCTTTGGTGTTATAAAAAGTTTCATTAGCAATGGAAAAGACCTTGCTAGTTGTGGCAAACAGATTTCTGATTTTGTTTTTGCAAAAGAACAAATAGAAAAGAAGGCTAGTAAAAAGAAAGCTAAAGGTTTAGGTGGTGCAGACTTAGAAGAGTTCATGGCTCTTGAGAAAATAAAAGAGCAAGAGAAGCAACTTAAAGAAATTATGATATATGCAGGTAGACCGGGATTATGGCAAGACTGGCAACACTTTCAAGCAGAGGCACGTAAGTCAAGAAGATATGCAGAAAAGATGGCAGCAAAACAAAAAGAAGAATTAATACAAATGTTAGGATATATAATAGGTGGTATTTTCTTTATTGGGGGTATGGGTTTTATAATATATTTTGTAGCAAAATGGGCAGGTAAAATATAATGGCATTAGCTAAAGGACAAAGGTCACTTCGTGCATGGACAAAACAAAAATGGCGAACCAAGTCAGGTAAACCTAGTACACAAGGACCAAAGGCTACTGGTGAGCGTTATCTACCTGAAAAAGCAATTAAGGCTCTTTCTTCCAGTCAATACGCAGCCACTACGTCTGCTAAACGAAAAGCAAAACGAGCAGGTAAACAAGTGGCTAAACAACCCAAAAAGATTGCAAAGAAAACATCAAGATTTCGTAAATTCAGTTAGGCTACAGGCTAAACTAAAAGCAGTAAAATTAGAGGAGAAATTAAAAAATGAAACAATACATGAAAGAAAAGGGCACAAAAAAAGACTCAAAAGTTGAGTTTGTAGATAAAACTAAATCTAAAAATAAAAATAAGAAGAAACAGCAAAAAAGTAAGTCTAAATCTGATATACCAACTACACTACCAATTAAAAAACCTGTATTTGCGTTTGCTAACAGTAAAATAGCTGATGCTGTTAAAAGAACTAATAAGGCAAAAAAAGAAAGTAAGAATTTTACTAAAAAAAATGGTGTAATACAAAAAAGTAAAAAAAGTGATGGTGTGGCTGTAGGAAGAGTAATTGACCCAGAAGCTAAAATAAAAGAATTAGAAAGAAGAAAAAAGTTACGAGAAGAAAAAAAGAAAAAAAATCAAATGACTTCTAGGCAAAAAATGAAAGATAAATTGCGTAATCAAGGAAAGTCTAAAAATAAAGCAGTACCTAAAGCAACATTACACAAAGCTGTATTTAAAACTGTAGATAATTTAATTAAAAAGTTAAAGACATAAGAAAAGGGAAAAACATAAAAGATGATTCAAGCATTAATAGGACCACTAGCAAATCTCGCAGGAACGTGGTTTCAAAACAAAGTAGAAAAAACAAAAGCTGATGGACTTGCTAAAGTAGCAGAAGCAAAAGCAAGAGCAACTGTTGCAGAGAAAGTAGCAGCAGGTGAAGTAGAATGGGAAGGCAAGATGGCAGATGCTTCAGTAGATTCATGGAAAGATGAATTTGCTTTAGTAGTTTTACTAGCTCCTGCTATACTCGTATTCATTCCGGGCATGAGAGACTATGTTAAGAGTGGTTTTGAGATATTAGCAACTCTTCCTGATTGGTATCAGTATTTATTGTATATTGCTATATCTGCATCATTTGGAATTAAAGGTGTGGGTCAAGCAGCAAAGATGTTAAAGAAAGGCAAATAACATGAAAGGTTACACCATAAAAGGGGGTCATAAAAGAGCAACCAAAAAAGGTGCAGGTATGACTAAGAAAGGTGTAGCCAAGTATCGTAGAGAGAATCCGGGCAGTAAACTTAAAACTGCAGTAACAGGTAAAGTTAAAAAGGGAAGTAAAGCAGCTAAAAGAAGAAAGTCATTTTGTGCAAGAAGTGCAGGACAAATGAAAAAATTTCCTAAAGCAGCAAAGAATCCTAACTCAAGATTAAGACAGGCAAGAAGAAGATGGAAGTGTTAATGCCAATAAAAGCCTTGACATTTTTGAAGATTTCTGCTATAATTAATAAAATAGGAAACTATTTTTATATGAAACACGTTAAGATAATACGTGATGAACAAGTAAAAAGAGGACTCAGGCTGTGAACCTAGAAATATTAAGACAAGAAATTGAAGCTGACGAAGGTGTTAAATATGAAACATACCACTGCAGTGAAGGTCATTTGACTGGAGGAATCGGACATTTAATAACTGAATGGGATGAAGAATACTATGGTAAATCTATAGGTTCTACTATACCTGAAGAACAAGTTAAAGATTGGTTTGAAAGAGATGTGCAAAGGTCTATAAATGATTGCATATCATTGTTTGATAACTTTGATGATTTACCTGAAGATATACAACACGTATTAACAAATATGTCTTTTCAATTAGGCAGACCAAGATTAAGTAAATTTAAAAAGATGATTGCTGCTGTGCATAGCGAAGACTATCGTGAAATGGCAACACAGATGGAAGACAGTCGTTGGCATAAGCAGACAACAAACAGAGCTAACAGACTTATAGAAAGAGTTTTAATACAAGGTGTTCCTGCATGACAACTAAAAAAAGAGAACTAACAGATAGGCAGAAAACATTTTTAGAAGTTTTATTTGAAAAGGCTTACGGAGATGTAGTACAGGCTAAACTGTTAGCAGGTTATTCTGAGCATACGTCTACATCAGAAATAGTAAACTCCCTTAAAAAAGAAATTATGGAAGCGACAGAAGCCTTTATGAGTAGAAATGCTCCTAAAGCTGCAGTTGCTATGGTAAGTGGAGTAGATGACCCTACACAGTTAGGCATGAGAGATAAATTATCTGCATCTAAAGAATTACTTGACAGAGTAGGTATAATTAAAACTGAGAAAGTTCAAGTAGAAGCATCAGGTGGTGTAATGTTATTGCCACCAAAGAAGAAATAAGGAGAAATAAATGGCTAATATAAAAGTAAAAAAAGGGGATACTCTATCAGGTATTGCTAAAAAATTTGGAACAACTGTTGTTACATTAAAAAAATTAAATAATTTAAAAAGTGCAGATAAAATTAAAGCAGGTCAATCTATTAATATAGGACAAGCATCTGGAACAAGAACAAGTCCACCAAATCCTTTTGCTTCTTTTAAAAAGTTAGATAAAAATAAAAAAGCAACTCCAAAAAAGAGACCTACACCTGCTATGAAAAATCAAAAAAAGATGCCTACTAAATCTAAAACAAAGAATGGATAGAAGTTTAGGTAAGTGGAAGTTACCACAACCAACAGATTTAAAAGACGAAGATGAAACAGAATGGATACAGATACCACGTATAGCTAGGACTGTTCCTTTTGGTTATAAGATTAATGAAAAAGATTCTGAGTTACTTGACCCTATAGCTTATGAGTTAGAAGCAATAGAATTAGCTAGAAAACATGTTAAACAATACTCGTTTAGACAGGTAGCAAATTGGCTAACAACAAAAACAGGTAGAGAAATATCTCATGTAGGGTTAAGAAAAAGATTAATGGATGAAAAGCAACGTAAGAACAAAGCTAGAACTCTTAGAAAATGGTCCGAGTATGCCGAGAAGGCAATCCAAAAAGCGAAAGCCATTGAAGAAAGTAGAGTCGGAGCAAGAGCCTAAAATAAAAAGTGTAGACGAAATAGAGTCTATACCTGTAGAAGAACAAAATATAATTTTTAGACCTAATGAAGGACCTCAAACTGAGTTTCTTGCTGCACCTGAAAGAGAAGTATTGTATGGTGGCAGTGCAGGTGGTGGCAAGTCATATGCTATGTTAGCAGACCCACTACGTTACATGGGTCATCCATCATTTAGTGGATTGTTATTACGACATACTACAGAAGAATTAAGAGAACTTATATTTAAGTCAAAAGAATTATATCCTCAAATATGGAAGGGTATCAAGTGGTCGGAAAGAAAGATGCAATGGGAAGCACCATCAGGTGCAAGATTGTGGATGTCTTACCTAGATAGAGATGATGATGTATTAAGGTATCAGGGTTTAGCTTTTAGTTGGATAGGCTTTGACGAGTTAACACAATGGTCAACCCCTTACGCATGGAACTATATGAGGTCAAGGCTTCGTTCTACTGCACAAGACTTGCCTGTATATATGAGAGCAACAACTAACCCCGGAGGTCCGGGTCATCAGTGGGTTAAGAAAATGTTTATTGACCCTGCACCTTATGGAAAGACTTTTGATGCCACAAACATTGAGACAGGTAAACCTCTCAAATATCCTGACAATCATCAAAGAGCAGGTCAGGCATTATTTCAAAGAAGATTCATACCTGCTAAATTGTTTGATAACCCATACCTGTCAACTCAGGGAGACTACGAGGCAATGTTGCTTTCCTTACCTGAACACCAAAAAAAGCAGTTGCTTGAAGGTGATTGGGATATTGCAGAAGGTGCTGCTTTTACTGAGTTTAATAGGGATATTCATGCTATTGAACCTTTTCGCATTCCAAGAAATTGGGTTAAGTTTCGTGCTTGTGACTATGGTTATGGTTCTTATAGTGGGGTGTTGTGGTTTGCTGTTTCTCCAGATGAGCAACTTGTGGTTTATAGAGAGCTTTATGTTTCTAAGGTCCTTGCGACAGATTTGGCAGATATGATATTAGATTTAGAGGCAGAAGATGGAAATATTAAGTATGGTGTGTTGGATAGTTCTCTTTGGCATAAACGTGGCGATACTGGTCCTTCTCTTGCAGAACAGATGATTATGAAAGGATGTCGCTTTAGACCATCCGATAGAAGTAAAGGCAGTCGTGTATCAGGTAAGAATGAGATACATAGACGTTTACAAATAGATGAATTTACAGAACAACCAAGATTAGTGTTCTTTAATACGTGTACAAATATAGTTTCTCAATTACCAGCTATACCTTTAGATAAAAGAAATCCTGAAGATGTAGACACAAAAGCTGAAGACCACTTGTATGATGCTTTAAGATATGGTATAATGACAAGACCGAGATTTAGTATATTTGACTACGACCCTGCAGGTAAGCCTACACATAATATGCCTGTAGCTGACGCAACATTTGGATATTAATATGGCAGAAGAAAATAACGAAATAATGATTGAAGATGAAGCAATAGCTTTAGAAGATGCAGAAGATTCTGTTGTCTCTGACGTTGGTGTTAGTGGTGTAATACCATTTATTATGGAAAGATACCAACGAGCAGAAGATTACAGAACAAATGACGAAGAAAGATGGCTTCGTTCATATAGAAATTATAGGGGGTTATATGGGAGTGATGTTCAATTTACTGAAGCAGAAAAGTCAAGAGTTTTTATTAAAGTTACCAAAACTAAAACTCTCGCAGCTTACGGACAAATTGTTGACGTACTATTTGCAGGTAACAAGTTTCCTATCAGTATTGAGCCAACTACTATACCAGAAGGTGTGGCAAAAGATGTTAGCTTTGACCCAAAAGAGCCTGAACAGTTGCGTAACATGGGTGAAGAAGTTTCTCCGTATGGTTATCAAGGGGATGGAGTGGATTTTCCAGAAGGTGCAACTGAAAAATCTTTGCTTGATAGGCTTGGTCCTTTGGAAGAAAAGTTGGGTAAAATTGAAAACCTTAAAGAGGAAAGTGGGAAGACTCCTACGTCAATAACATTTAGTCCTGCAATGGTTGCAGCTAAAAATATGGAACAAAAAATAATGGACCAACTACAAGAGTCAGGTGCTACTAAACAACTACGAAGTACAGCTTTTGAGATGGCACTATTTGGTACAGGTGTAATGAAAGGACCTTTCGCTACGGATAAAGAATATCCTAATTGGAGTGAAGAGGGAGAATATAATCCTGTATTTAAAACTGTTCCTTCAACAACGCATGTATCTGTATGGAACTTTTTTCCTGACCCTGATGCAGCGAACATGGATGAAGCACAATATGTAATTGAAAGACATAAGATGTCAAGAACACAATTACGAAGTTTAAAAAAGAGACCTTACTTTAGAGCTAATATAATTGATGAAGTAGTACAACAAGGAGAAGATTATAATAAAAAATATTGGGAAGATGATTTAGCTGATTATGCACCTGAACATGGAATAGACAGATTTGAGGTTCTTGAGTATTGGGGTATGTGTGATATTGCAATGCTAGAAGAAAATGGTGTAGATATACCTAAAGACCTTAAAGAGTTTGATGAATTACAAGCAAATATATGGGTATGTAATGGTAAATTATTGAGAATGGTTCTTAATCCATTTAAACCTGCTAGAATACCTTATATGGCAGTACCATATGAATTAAACCCCTATTCGTTCTTTGGTGTAGGTGTAGCTGAAAATATGGATGATACACAGACACTAATGAATGGTTTTATGAGAATGGCAGTAGATAATGCAGTATTGTCAGGTAACTTACTTATAGAAGTAGATGAAACTAATTTAGTTCCGGGTCAAGACTTATCAGTCTATCCGGGTAAAGTATTTAGAAGGCAGGGTGGAGCACCGGGTCAAGCAATTTTTGGCACGAAGTTTCCTAATGTTTCTAATGAGAATTTACAACTGTTTGACAAAGCTAGACAGTTGGCAGATGAGAGTACAGGTATGCCATCGTTTGCTCATGGTCAAACAGGTGTGACTGGTGTAGGCAGAACTGCATCAGGTATATCAATGCTTATGAATGCAGCAGCAGGTAGTATTAAAACTGTAATTAAGAATGTAGATGACTATTTATTAAGACCTTTAGGTGAAGGGTTTTTTAGATTTAATATGCAGTTTAATTTTAACTCAGATATTAAAGGTGACTTAGAAGTTAAGGCAAGAGGAACTGAGAGTCTTATGGCTAACGAAGTACGTAGTCAAAGACTTATGCAATTTTTACAGGTTGCATCAAATCCTGCTCTTGCACCTTTTGCTAAGTTTCAATACGTTATTCGTGAGATTGCAAAGGCAATGGACTTAGACCCTGATAAAGTTACTAATAATATGGATGAAGCAGCAATTCAAGCAGAGTTAATGAAAGAGTTTCAAGCTCCATTAGCTGAAGGACAACCCCCACAACAAGGACAACAACAACCCCCTGCAGGTGTAGACCCACTTGACCCAACAGGAGCAGGTGGTGCGACAATAGGAACAGGAGTAGCACCAACTCCGGGAGAACAAGGATTTACAGGAGTACCTCAAAATAGTGGACAAGCAAATATTGAGCAAACTGAAAGCACTGGTGAGCAACAATCACCAATGGGAAGCATTCAGTAATTATATAGATGCTCTTATTGAGCAACAACATAAGGCTATAGAACAAACAGATAATGCTGTGCTTATGCATAGATGTCAAGGTGCTATAGCTACTTTACGTAGACTTAAATTAATGAGAGACGAAGTAAATAATGGCTAATACACAAGAGCAAATGTTAGATTTATTAGAAAGAGAAGAATTACCATATGCTGATGATGCTTCTGCTTCTATAAAACGAGTCAGACGTATGCCTAAAAATAAAAGATTTATTCCTGAAGAGTCACTTAATTTATTAGAGTCTTACAAACCTAAAATACGTGAAGAAAGACAAGCTAAAACACGAGATGAAAATGTAGAAAAAATGAAATCCGTGGGAACAGGATTGCTCACAGGTTTCGCAGGTTTGCCTTCTGATATAATAGAGGGTGTTAATTTTGTAAATGACTTTTTAGCTGAACAAGGTAGTCCTAAAGCACTGCTATTTAAAGATGCTATAAATGAAATGAGAGAAAATTATGGCAGAAAGGCTTTTGATAAAAAATTTACTGAAATTACAGGTATAAAATCTGATGGTACAAATGTTTCTCAAATTATGGGTGAAGTATTGTCTCCTACAGGTGCTTTTGTTGCAACAGCAAAGGGTGCAGTAAAAGTTACTGAGGGTGCTAGTAAATTATATAAATTTTTAAAAGATAACTTTGAACTGCAAAACAAATTACTTAAAGGAGATGTGCCACCGGGAACTGGTGGTGCTGTTCAGGTAGCCGATGGACCTACATTAACTGCTTCTAATGTTAGTGGGCAAATGGGTGATATAATAGAAAAAAATAAAGATATTATTAAGGTTGGTGTAGATACAGCAAAAGGAACTAAAACAGTAAACACAGAAACTTCTAATAATGCTCCTACAATAAATGAAATGAGCATGGCAGGTCTTAGAAGTACAACAGGTAGAGAGCGAATTGCTAAATTTAGAGAGTTAGAAAAAACAGGTAACCTTAACAAAGACCAATTATTTGAGAAAACAGGTGTGTATAGAGGAGAAGATGGTAAGCCTAGAATGGAAATAGATACATCTAGTGCAAGTATAGATTTAGATGTTTTACGTAATTTAAACAAAGATAAAACACGTTCTTTATATGACTTTTTAAAATTTGATAAGTTATATCAAGAATATCCTGATAGGTTACAATCAGGACTTAAAAATTTTCAACCTATAAGAAATGTAAAAATTAACCTTAAAAGAGTTGCAGATGTAGACCCTATAACAGGTGAAAAGAAAACGTCTCTTGGGTCTTATAATGCTGAAAAGGACAGTATAACAGTAAATTTAGATAATATAGAAGCTAAAGTAATTGAGCTATTAGAAGAAACACCTACTCTTTCTTATGAGGAACTATATAAAGCACAATTAGAAAGCAGTATATTACATGAAATACAACATGCTATTCAATATAGAGAAGGATTTTTAAAAGGTGCTAATTCAAAACAATTTTTACCCAATGATTTTCAATTAAGAAAAGAAAAATTTAACAAAGAAGTAAAAGGATTAACTAAAAAGGCATCTAAAGACCAAAGTATAATAAAAAAGCTACAAAGTGAGGCAGAGGCTCTAGATAAAATACAAGATAATGCATATAATGCATACAGAAATACTTATGGAGAACGAGAAGCCACATTAGTACAAAAAAGATTTATAGAAAGGTTACGATTAAAAGGTAAAAAATTTAGTGAAAAAGACGTAGAAATAATTATGAGGGCTACAAAAATACCTAAAAGTATGCAAGGCACACTTCCAAAATTAAATACAACTACTACGTCTTCCACACCTACAAAAATAAATGAAGAAGAACTTTCTCCTCTTGTAGCAAAAAAGTTAAAAGAAATAGATTACATGGGTCCTGATGCATTCCATGCAACAACAAAAGATTTTAAAACATTTGGGTTTGTATCTAAAAATAATGAAGCAGATATAGGATTTCATGTAGGTAGTAAACCTAATCAAGCAAGTGCTAGAGTAGAAAGAAATCCGAACCAACTTGGTGCTAGAACATTACCTCTAAAATTAAAAAGAGAGTTAAAACCTGCTAGAATACCTGATTTAAGTAGTTTTAAAGAACCATCAAATTGGTTACGTAATATAGCAGTTAGTAATAAAGACCCTTTATTTAGGGTTATGAATGATACACCTGAAGGTCGTGCTGCTATAAAAAAACAAATAGAAGATAATATACCCATAAAAATAGGTGACCAAACATATTATATACAACCTGATTTAATGAAAGGTTCATTAGAGGATATAGGCTTTAAAGATAAAGGCATAGATAAAAATTTATGGAAGGATTTAGTATTAGAATCTACAAGAGCTATAAGAACAGGATTAGATACTACTAAAAACTTTAAAGATAGACAAGAGTGGTTTGATACAATTAAAAAAGTAGCTAATAAAAATGGCTATGACTCTTATATATACAGAAATGAATATGAAGGACAAGTATTTGATACATTAACAGGTAAAACAAAAAGAGACGATAGTTATATGCTTCTAGAGACTGACCAAGCAAAAGGTAAATTTGGTGGCATGACAAAAGGTGAACCTGATTTTATGAAAAATCAAGGTGGATTATTATTATCAGAAGGTGGAAACATTATGAAACAACAAATGGAATTATTTGAGGAAGGTGGACTCAAAGATGAAGGCAACACAATAGACCCTATATCAGGTAATGAAGTTCCACCGGGTTCTAATCAAGAAGAAGTAAGAGATGACATACCTGCACAATTAAGTGAAGGGGAATTTGTATTTCCTGCAGATGTCGTAAGATACATAGGCTTAGAAAAACTTATGGTCATGAGACAGGAAGCTAAAGCAGGTCTTGCACGAATGGAAGAAATGGGTCAAATGGGTAATTCAGATGAAGCAACATTACCTGATGACATGCCATTTAAAACGTCTAGTGAAGAAGATGATATGCCTTTTACTATGGAAGACCTTGACACAGAGGAAGAAACAGAGTATAATAGAGGTGGAGTAGTTTATGCTCAATCAGGAACATTTATAGCTAATAATCCTAATGTAACGACACAACAATCTATGTTTCAAAATCAAAATTTACCATCAAGTAATATAACACAACCTGTTAATTATAATGTACCTAACATACCTGCACCTGTAGGTGGCTTTACACCTAAATTTAGTGGGCAAGTAGGACAAACAGGACAACAAGGTGCTACACCTACATTTCAAACTTTAGTAGGTAGAAATCCGGGTCAATATGATGAGATGCGTGAATATAGAAATGAAGCAGGTATGAAATTAAATATACCATTTAAAAATGGAGAACCTATATATCCAATACCTGAAGGCTATACTTATATAGACCCTGAAGCTACAAAAACTGAAGAAGTAACGACTAAAGAAGTAAAACCTCAAACTGCTAGAGTTGTAGAAGAGCAAGGTGGAGATGATGGTGATAATAAACCGGGTGGAGCAGTTGATTTAGCAGGAGACCCATTAAAGTATATGTCTGTATTTGGTATGGATAAATTAGATACTGAATTAAAAAATATAGCCTTTATGCAAGGAGGTAATATATTTAATGTAAAACAACAGGTTTTAGAAAGAGGAATTTTTAAACAAGCAGATATTGTTACTGCTACTTTAATAAATCAAAAAAACGAATATCTAAATACAAAAAACGGACTTCTTAATGCTCAAGGAGAACGTGAAGGTGGTCTTAAAGATAAATATGGTCCAAATTTTAATGTAGGTGATATGGCTTCTTTATTAAAAGAAAAAAACCCATCCTATAGTGACGAATATATAAAAAATGAAGTAGAAAAAGATAGAAATATGTTAGCAAATGTATTAGAATCTACAAAAAAGACGATAAACCTAGCTTTAAGAGATGATGAAGGCAAAGTTATATCTATGGATAAGTTTAAAGACCAACTTAAAAAGTATGAATTAGGAGACTTTAAATTTACAGGAATAACTAAACAAGATAGAGGTAATTTTGCAAACAAAGCAAATCAGTTAGGTATGGCAAAACAGAAAGAAAAAGAAGGTCTTGCAGAAGGAATGAGAAAAGCAGGTGAAGATAGACCAAATATAATACAAGATGCTAACATTGCCTCTGCTATACAGCGAGAAGATGAGCAACAACAATATGGAACTGTTGGTGGTACTAGCATAGGTGTGGGTAAAGATACCTACGATTCTAGTAGCGAACCTTCATATGACCAAGAGTATGATTCAAGGCAAGACACTTCTTTTGAAGGTGCTTATGAAGATGATGATATGTATATGAAGCGAGGTGGACTAGCAGGTAAAAAGAAAAAGAAACCCAAAGTTAAGAATATGAAGCGAGGTGGATTGGCTTCAAGATAACAATCCACAATATGTACTAGCTACTTATCCCCCAACAAGATGGCTACGATAACCCTAGGAGAAAAATATGGCTGAAGAAGCTAAAAATGAAAATAAGATAATGGTGAAAGAGACTACACCTAAAAAGGTTGCATTTATAAATAAACCTTACTCGCAAGAAGAGAGGTTAAAAAAAGATGAAGAAGAATTAGAAAAACTATTAAAAGAGCAAAAAGGTGAAGCAGAAAAACCTGATACTGAAGAGAAGAAGGAAGATGAAGCAGAACCGACAAATGCTGAAGAAAAAACTTTTAAGAAGCGATATGGTGACTTACGGAGACACACACAGGAAAAAGAGCAACAGTTTCAAAAACAGTTAGATGAGTTAAAGTCTCAACTAGAGAAAGCAACTAAAAAAGAAATTAAACTGCCTAAATCTGAAGCTGAAATAGATGAGTGGTCTAAAGAATATCCTGATGTAGCAGCGATAGTTGAAACCATAGCAATGAAGAAAGCTAAAGAGCAATCTGACTCTATTAATAAAAAGTTAAAAGAAATAGATGAATTAAATGCTCAAACTGCAAAAGATAAAGCAGAAGTACAACTATTACAAATACATCCTGATTTTGCTGAAATAAGAGATAGTGATGATTTTCACGAATGGGCAGAAGAACAACCTAAATGGGTACAGGATGCATTATATGAAAATAGTGAAGATGCAAGGTCAGCAGCAAGAGCTATTGACTTATACAAATCAGACAAAAATATTAGTAAGCCAACTAAGGAAAAGAGTAGCAAGAGTGCTGCTTCGGAAGTTAAGGCAAAAAGTACTAGGTCTATTCCTGATGGTGAAGGTGCATCTAATAAAATGTATGAGTCTGCTGTTCAAAAAATGTCTGCCAACGAATACGAAAAACAAGCAGACACCATAATGGAAGCAATTAGGTCAGGCAACTTTGTGTATGACGTATCTGGTTCAGCTAGATAGGAGTACATAATGGGATTACATGAAAACGGGAAATTTTATGTTCCTGTCAAAGACGAAGAATATATTGCACCCTTTGGTCCTGTAATGGGATATAGAAAACTTAGTTCTGAGTTTATTAAAAAAATGAATACTCTTATGAAAACGGAGTTGGAAGATTTTTCTGATAACTTAGTAGGTAAAGTAAAACATGAGTTAAAGTTTAGTAAAGATATTGAAAACCTGTGGCTTAGAGAAGTATCACAATTTATAGGTAGATTTCATTCTTACTCAGAACATAGAAATTCTTTTGGTGCTAGAAGTCTAGATACTAATAAATATGATTATGGTATAAAAGTAGTATCAGGTTGGTTTGTAAGACAATTTGAAAATGAATACAACCCACTTCATATACATACAGGTGCAGCAATGTCTTGTGTTGGATATTTAGGATTACCTGATGGTATAGAAAAAGAATGGGAAGAAGACTATAAAGACCATCATCCTGCAAATGGGCATATACAATTTGCTCATGGAACAACATCAGGATATAACAATACAAACTTTATGGTTAAGCCTCAAGTAGGAGATTTTTATATATTTCCTTCTGAATTATTTCACTGTGTATACCCTTTTAAGACAAAAGGAGAACGCAGGTCTTTTAGTGTAAACTTTAGTTTTCTAGAGATACCAAAGAATAAAGATAAAAAGAATGTTGACAAATAGTTATTTATAAGTATAACTATATGTAACTAAAAGTATATTATAACCCCATATTTGGATACTTATAATATATTTTGCCTCACTTTAAAGATTACCCAATTATGTGAGCCTACAAAAGATTAGCTATCTAACGTACAACCTCAATGCATGAATGGTCCTTGTAAAGTAAAATGACTAAATTAGCATACCTTTGTATGTGTGAGAAAAATGTTATAAAGGAGATTTAAAATGGCATTTTCATCAGCATCAGGTTATGGTAACCTTCCTAATGGTAATTTTAGTCCTGTTATTTACAGCAAACAGGTGCAACTTGCATTTCGCAAGTCATCTATTGTTGATGCAATCACCAATAATGATTATTTTGGTGAGATTGCTAACATGGGCGATTCCGTTAAGGTTATTAAAGAACCTGAAATTACAGTCAAGGCTTACTCAAGAGGAACTACTATTACTCCTCAAGACCTTGATGACGAAGAGTTTTCACTTAATATTGACAAAGCTAACTACTTTGCATTTAAAGTGGATGACATTGAAGAGGCTCACTCTCATGTTAACTTTCAAGAGTTAGCATCTAATAGAGCAGCTTACAGACTAGCCGACCAATTTGACCAAGATGTACTTGGTTATATGTCAGGTTATAAGCAAAGTGCACTGCATACTGCAGCAGACACTGCTAATACTACTGTAAATGGTAGTAAGGCTGTGGCAACTGCAGGTTCAGATGAATTGTTAGCAACTATGCAACTAGATGCTGCCGATTTCGGTGGAACTGCAGCAGATGCGATTGCAATTCAACCTAGAATGCCCGGTGCAACTGATGCTACACCTGCAGCAGGTGATACATTCCCATTAACTGTAATAGCTAGAATGGCTAGAGTATTAGACCAACAGAATGTAGACACTAATGGCAGATGGTTAGTAGTAGACCCTGTGTTTATTGAAGTACTAAAAGACGAAGATTCAAGACTATTCCAATCTGATTGGGGTGGGTCTGGACTTCAGAATGGTTTAGTAATGAATAATCTTCATGGGTTTAAGGTGTATACCTCCAATAACTTACCTAGTTTAGGAACAGGACCTTCAACTACAGGTACTAATAGTTCTACAAACTTTGGAGTTATTGTCGCAGGACATTCATCTTCAATAGCTACTGCAGAGCAAATCAATAAGACAGAGACTTATAGAGACCCTGATTCTTTTGCTGATATTGTTCGTGGTATGCATTTGTATGGTAGAAAGATACTTCGCCCTGAAGCTATTTCTACTGCAATATATCACTTAGCATAGGGGGATTGAATTATGGCAACAGTAGATTTAACTATACCTGCTAGAGGTAATCACCCAAGAGGAAGAAAACCCTACATGATACAAAATGAGGTCAATTTTGCAACTGCAGTAACTTCTAAAGGTACAGCACTTGCATCATCAGATGTCATTAAGTGTCTAAGTGTTCCTGCCGAATCTGTAATCCTACACGCAGGATTTGAGGTTACAGCAGCACATACAGGTACTTCAACCGATACAGCCTTTGACTTTGGTGTCACAGGTGGTGACGTTGATAACTTTGTAGATGGTTTTGACTTTGATGGTGCATCAGTAGGTGCTTATGCTCCAACTCCTGCAGCTTATGCTCCAGTAATTGTTGGTGGCACTGCTGATACTATTGACTTATTGTTACAGGCTATGACAGGTACTACATTAACTGGTAAAATAAGATGTTTCGCAACTCTTATGGACATCAGTGATGCAGGTGACATGGCAGCTAACGAAGTTGACAGAGACACTTTAGCTTAACTTAATATAGGGTGACAGGGCAACTTGTCACTCTATTTTTACAACGGAATTATAAATGTCAGGAACATATCTCTCACTTACAAATAAAGTATTAGCTAGATTAAATGAAGTACAGTTAACTTCATCTAATTTTTCTAGTGCTAGAGGCATACAAGTACAGGCACAGAATGCAGTCAATGAGGCTGTAAGATTTATTAATCAAAGAGAATTTAATTACCCTTTTAATCATGCTACTGCTACGCAAACACTAACAGCAGGTACTGTAAGATATAGTTTACCTACATCAACTAAAACTGTAGATTATAATACATTTAGATTAGTTAAAGATAGTGATTTAGGTAATAGTGGTTATAAAATATCTCAATTAGATTATAATCAATATGTCAATAGTGTTATTGACCAAGAAGATGAAATTAATTCAACAACAACAAGCACTACACATACAAATAGTGTAACAACAATAACAGTAACAAGTACATCAGGATTTGATTCTGCAGGTACTTTATATATAGGTAATGAACAAATTACTTATACTGCTATTGGCTCAAGTACAACTTTTACAGGAGCTACAAGAGGAGCAGGTGGAACGACTGCTGCTTCCATACTTAGTGGTGTAACTGTAGCACAATTTGATAAAGGTGGAATACCTCAAAACGTAGTTAGAACTCCTGACAATAATTATTTATTATATCCTTATCCTACTAAATCTTATTCAATAAAATTTGATTATTATACTTTTCCTACAGATATGTCTGTGCATGGAAGTACTACATCTATACCTGCTAGATTTGATGCAGTTATAATAGATGGAGCAACTGCATTTGTATATCAATATAGAGGCGAAACACAACAGTACCAATTAAATATGCAAAGATTTGAACAAGGTATAAAAAATATGCAAACACTATTAATAAACAAGTTTAGTTACATTAGGTCAACTTATATTCCAAGAACTAGCACTTATGGTAATCATAGTATAGATATAAGGACAATTTAGATGGCAGACTTATCGCAAGTAACACCTGTTGCATTTAACTGTGAAGGTGGATTAGTTCTCAATCGTTCTACTTTTATGATGAAACCGGGCGAAGCCTTAGAACTAAGAAACTTTGAACCTGCCATTGAAGGTGGGTATAGACGTATTAATGGATACTCAAAGTATGTATCTGCAGTAGTTCCTTTTACTTCTTCAGATTCTGAAAAAGTTCTTATGGTTGCTACTTTTGGTAGTAGTGTTTTAGCTGCTAGAGGAACAAGTATTTATAGTGCAACTCCGGGTGGTTCTTCTTGGACTAGTAGAGATAGTGGCAGAACAAGTGCAGGTAAATACAACTTTGAGAGATTTAACTTTGATGGCACAGACAAGATTATAGTAGTAGATGGTGCAAATGCACCTACAGTATTTAATTCTTCTTTAGCTGCTACAGATGTAAGTGAAAGTTCTGTATCAGGCTCTAAGTTTATTGCTTCTTTTAAGAACCATATGTTTTATGCAGGTAAGTCAACAACAAAACAAGAAGTAATATTTAGTCAACCTTTTGATGAAGATGCATTTAGTAGTGGTTCAGGTGCAGGTAGTTTTAAAGTTGATGACGAAATAACAGGACTTAAAGTTTTCCGTGATGATTTATTTGTATTTTGTGAAAACAGAATATTTAAATTGTCAGGAACATCAAGTAGTAATTTTGCAGTAACTGCAGTAACAAGAGATATAGGGTGTATAAATGGTGATACTATTCAAGAGTTTGCAGGTGACCTTATCTTTCTTGGTCCTGATGGGTTGCGAACAGTTGCGGGAACTGCCCGTATCGGTGACGTGGAATTGGGCACTATAAGTTCTAATGTACAAAGTTTATTTAATGAAAATATATCTAGTGCATCAGAATTTGATTCTTTAGTAATACCTGACAAAACACAATATAGAATATTCTTTAGTAAGTCCACAGTAGCAGAAAATTCTTCAAAGGGTGTTATATGTGTTTTAAAAGGACAGACTTTTGAGTTTTCAGAGATACAGGGAATAAAAGTAGCTAGTACAGATAGCTTTGTATCGGAAGGGGATGTAATTACTTTACATGGTGCATATGCAACAGGATATGTATACAGACAAGAACAAGGTAATACATTTGATGGTACTGCTATACTAGGTTCTTATAGAGGACCTGACATGACGTTTGGCGATGCAGGTATTCGTAAACATATGCAAAGAGTTGTATTAAATTATAAACCTGAATCAACACTAGATGCAGATTTAATTATAAGATATGATTATGATGATGTTAATGCAGCTAGACCTGCAGCTTATGCTTTAGATGCAAAGCACTCAGGCATAGCAACAATATATGGTGATTCATTAACTAAGTATGGTGCAAGTACTGCACTTTACGATAGTGGTGTATCAGAGCCTTTGGTTAGACAATCAGTAGAAGGTTCAGGATTTGCTGTAGCATTAAAAATAAAAGATGGTGGTGAAACTGCACCATATTCCTTAAAAGGATTTCAGTTAGAATATCAGACAGGAGCTAGAAGATAAATGGGAGATAATTACACTAGACAATCCTCGTACACGGATGGTGACGTAATAACAGCAGCTCATAGTAATGATGAGTTTAATCAAGTATTAGCAGCTTTCGCATCAAGTACAGGACACACCCACGATGGTACGACAGGGGAAGGTGGTCCTATATCTGCTTTATTAGCAAATGCAATTACAATAGGAGCAGGACAAGATGTTGATATAGCATTAACCTTTGATGCAAATACAAATGATGGTGTGTTAACGTGGATGGAAGACGAAGATTACTTTAAGTTTTCTGATGACGTTCTAATGAATAGCACAGAGAAAATGCAGTTTGGTGATACTGCTTCTTTCATACAACAATCTTCTGATGGTGTGTTAAGAATAGATGGTGAAGCAACTATTGATTTAAATGCTTCAACTGCAGTTACTATAAGTAATGATTTAAAACTTGACAGTGATTCTGCAGTATTAGGATTTGGTTCAGATAATGATGTAACAATAACTCATGTTGCTGATACTGCTTTATTAATTAATAGTACAAGACAATTACAATTTGGAGATAGTGGTACATATATACACCAATCTGCAGATGGGGTATTAGACTTAGTATCTGATACAGAAATAGAAATAAATGCTACTACCATTGATATAAATGGTAATGTTGACATATCAGGAACTACAAACTCTACAGGTAAAATAACTGCAGATGCAGGTATAGACATTGATAACTTTAATATTGATGGCACAACTATTGCTCTTTCTTCAGGAGACATGACATTAGATGCAGAAGGAGATATTGTTCTTGATGCAAATGGTGCTAATATAACATTTAAAGATGATGGAACATCTATACTTGACATAGCAAATAATTCAAGTGATGTTGAATTAACTGTAAGTGTAGCAGATAAAAACTTTGCAGTTAAAGGAACAGATGGTTCTAGTGCAATTACTGCTCTTGATATTGATATGGCTCTTGCAGGTAAAGCAACTTTTAGTGGTGATGTTGTTGTTACAGGAGACCTTACAGTTACTGGTGATGATATCACTATGGGTACAAATACAGCAGGTAATTTACTTGTTGCAGATGGTACAAACTTTAATTCTATAGCAGTAAGTTCTTTATCTGAAATATCCTCAGTAGCAAATGATGATGTATTTTTAGCCATTGATACTTCAGGTGGTGGTCTTAAAAAGATTGCTAGAAGTGCAGTTGTATCAGGACTTGCTACATCAAGTGCTATATCTAACGTAGTAGAAGATACTTCTCCTCAGTTGGGTGGTGACTTAGATACTAACTCTGCTAATATTCTTATAGACGATGCTCATTTTATTGGCGATGAAAATGGTAATGAGCAGATAATATTTCAAACAACAGGTTCTGCAGTTAATCAATTTGATGTAACAAATGCAGCAACAAGTAACTCACCTAAAATATCTGCAACAGGTGGTGATTCCAACATAGACTTTGACATAGAAGCAAAAGGCACAGGACACGTAACTGTAAGAGGAAATACTAATCCGGGGTCAATACAGTTTAACTGTGAAAGTAACTCACACGGACAAATAGTTAAATCTC
>VTLG01009263.1_pt1 | contig 55690 bp, 82 predicted proteins | sample 4694571 | NCBI WGS metagenome assembly VTLG01 (sample SAMN12604809, study PRJNA352737) | marine metagenome | biome: ENVO:00000447; feature: ENVO:00000209|ENVO:00000569|ENVO:01000036; material: ENVO:00002151; isolation source: viral sequences binned using virsorter ... | reverse complement strand
AGTTCTAACTTACCAGCAGATGCACCACCTTTACCTTCTGTTATAAATCTTAAAAACCCTTTTCTTTTTATTGCTGGCATTTATTTCACCTTCTTTACTTTTTTTGGGTCAAAAATTACTAACCCTTCAACTGATTTATCACTGACTACACCATCATATCCTAAATTCTTTAATTCAAAAGTCAATGCTTTTGCATACATAGGGTCAGCAGAATATCCATCTATACCCATTTTCTTCTTTGCAGTTGCCATGTCTTTACCTTGTGCATCTGCAATCTTTAGATTAGCTGGTACTTTAAACTTTACAACTACACCCTTGTTAGAAAGTTTTGCATATGCACCTGCCATACCTTCTTCCCAAGTAAGATAGATTCCAGTTCCTAATGCACCTAATCCAGCACCAGAAGTTCTAGTCTTTGGATTTTCACCTCTATAGAAAATACCTTTCTGAGCCCTGTGTAAACTTTTGTACCAGTTTGGACTCTTTGCAGCTTCTGTTATGTACGATTTAAAGTTCTTCATAATGGATATTTTCCACCACTCTTAACTTTAACTTTTGAAATTGTAAATCCAAAGAAATTTAGAACTGCATCCAACATTCTTCTACCTTGTTTCTTAATCCAATTAAATGCAGCCGACAATCTTTTGTGAATTGCAGTCAATACCTTCTTAGCACCATCTGCAATAGATTTTGCAACTGATTTAGTTTTGTTCCAGATTTTACTTAATATCTGAAACTCATTAAGTTCTTCCATTCTACTTTCATGTAATACTTTCATTCCAACTCTATCTTTTGCACATTCTTCTTGAATGATATCTGCAAAGGTTGGTTCAAAACTATTCTTTAATCTTACTTTCTTACTTCTTAATGCAAGATATGGTGGTGAACCAGATGAACTCTTAAATGATACATAGAAATCATTTTTATCTGAAAGTATAGCACCTGCTTTTTCTGGGTCATATAATTGAAGGTGATTTGAAATACCACCAGCTTCTTTAAAGGTTACCATTTCATTTGCAGTCGGCCATGTACCCTTACCAAACTTACTTTCTCCAGTTGCAGCTTCCCAACAGAAATAATCTTTCATCTTTTGTTCACTATTGAATAAACTTTCCATTTCACTAGTTAATTCTTTTGCAAACTTATCACCTAATTCATATTCTGCAATCTTCTTCTTGTCTTGTGCTGTTAATGTTTTCTTGTCTTTGTCTTGCAAATCATTAATTGAACTAATGGTATCATTGGTAGATAGTTTTATCATCTTGGTTTCTAGGTTCTCTAACAATGCATCAATTTTATCTTTACCTGCCTTTGATGCAGAAAACTGTCTCATTGCAGCTTCTACTGTAGATATTGCTTCTGCTGGCCCAGCAGATAATAGTTGAGAACCACCTGCTTTCTTCAATGAAATTCTCTTATTACCACTCAACAAATCTGTTTTAGGTGTTGTGTTAGTTCCTTTCCACTCTTTAGATAATCCCTTCACCTTTCTTGAACCAGTTTGTTCAATCGTTTTTACTTTTAGTTTAGTTTGAAATTCTTTTGCAGTCTTGATAGCCTGTTCCGACCAATCACCCCAATACTTTTCAAACCTTTCCCATTCTGGTGAGTCAAGTGGTAGTTTACCATCATTGTCGATATAGTATAGACCAACTGCAATACCAGCTTCCCAGTCTTCACCTGTTGGGTCTCCAGAAGAACTTCTTCCCATACCATTACCAGTTTTTTCTATTCCACCTAGTGCAACACCAAATACACTCCTAACATTTTTTGGTGTCCAATTGGGAAGTTCACCTTTATCCGATGCAGACTCTAATTCTTTTTTTAGTTCTGACCATTGGGTCTTATCCTTTATTGATAATTTGTTACCATCTGTATCCAGTAAATCACCTCGTTCTGCTTTATCAATAAAAATAGATTTGTTCTTTCTTTTAAATAAATCGTCTTTTTTCATATTTGCCTCCAATATAATATCATTAATTGATATTATACTTTCTGAGACTTCTTTGTCAAGGGTTAAATGTTTAAAAAGTGCATCCCCTAATTCTTGACCAAATTCTGTATCTGATGGATAGTGAACACCACCTAACATTCTAGACTGCCCAACATAATCTCCTATCTTCATAATTTCCATCCGATGTCTCATAGGAACATTATCTGCAAGATATCTTGCCATAAGTCTACCCTGTGTTGCATGACCAGATGGATATGATGGAGAGTTTGCAGTTTTTAAAGGAACAATTGTGAATGCAAGTTGTCTTTCAAAGTTCATTCTAGATGCAAGTTTGTATGGTCTAACTCTATTATAGTGTAGTTTTAGTTCTAAAATGATTGGAGAAGAGTTATCTACGAGTTTTTTAGCTTGGTCGATGAGTCTTAGGTCTAGGTCGTTCTTCTTAAAATACCTTTTAAATGGTAACTTTATCTTCTTATCTACCTCTAACATGAACTCTTGTGCAACTTCCATGTCTCTATCTGCAACCATAGATTGCAGAATCAAGAGTTCTTTTCTTGCTTCTTCACTATCGTTTTTAGGGAATGGTCTTGATTTCCACTCTTCTATTTCAAAGTCTTTAAATGCACCCTTATCACTCTCCAACCTTTTTTGTTTTTTAGGCGGAAGTGGTTTGTTGTGTCCTAGACTATTGAGGTCTTCTTGAAAATTTTGAAATGTTTGCATAAATAATTTCCTGTTTAATACTATTTATGCAAATAAAAAAGGGAACAATGCATTGTTCCCTTAGTGGCAATTTACTCTGTTAGTTATTTGTGAAATTTTTCCTAACTTTATCCGAGCGGAAGGACGCCAATCGACTCTATTATTTACCCTACGATTTCACTGGGTTATTTCTGTAATCTGTGTTGATGGAGATATTCGTCATATTCAGAAATCTTATCTTCTAAGATTTGTTGACGATTTTCGTTCTGTTTGAGTTTTCTGAGTTGAATGAGTTCCTTCTTCAATCTTACTTTTTGTTGAAGAATATCTATAACAGTATGTCCTATTAGGACACCCTTATCTGAACTCTGATTGTCTGTACTCATCATAAAAACATTAAAACTAATGCTCCACTTATTATAATCCCTATTAGAGTAAATGCTATTCTCTCATTCACCCTATCTCTATAGTCACACCACTCTAAGTATGGCAATGCATCACGACCAATCTCTGGTAAAGGTGGTCTACTAAAGTATTTATATCGTTTTTTCATATTACTTTCATCCCATTTCTAAGTAATTTTAACTCAGTTATAGTGTCTCTTGCAGTCTTGTGTTTGATACCAATACCACCAGCTTTAACCCAAGCATCGATATTTTTACCTCTATCATCAATCAAGACATTACCTTTAGCTGCAAAGGCTGCTTTTTGAGCACCACTCATTGTGCATGTAACTACCATTGTAGGGTCAACCCACTGTTTAATCCACTCATGTTTATCCCAAACTACCAACTCTCTGTTAATAACACCAGCTGCAGTTAGGATTTCTAAAGGTAAACCAGTATGTTTTAGGTAACCCATTAACTCCCACATATCTTTCATAGGTGGAAGATTTCTAAACAACCTTTTGTTGGTTAGTTCCTCTTTTCTCTTATCATATTCAGAATGACCAACATCATCTGATGTTAATCTCATTCCAATCATTTCTTCGACACCAAGTTGGAAGTCTGTTAAGACTCCATCCATATCGATAAAAATTCTTTTAACTTTCGTTTCTGACATATTGTTTCAGGCTCTTTACGAACTCTGCCCTTAAAAAATCCCCACATTTGGTTAAATAATCCTCAACTGAGGGATAAATTTCTTCGTTGTATTGTCTCCTTTCTGTACAATTTGCAATGTACATAGTTTGACAAAATGCTTCAAACTCTTGAGATTCATACAACTCTATATTTACTGCAACACTCATTTTAGGTAATCCGGCCCATATTGTCTCATCCCAATAATAGGATAAGGTGCCCTTAGAATGTTACCTCTTGGTGCATTCAATGCTGGTGTTTTCCATCCAGCAGCTTTTAGAATATCACCTTCTAAAAAAGTGATTCCAGCAAGACCTTTCTTAAATTCTTTTGCATTAATAAAACCCCAAACTGATTTTTGATTACCAGTATCAGTGATAATTTTAATGTATTTTTGACCCGCATAAGATGGGTAAGTATTGTACTCTGTCAAGTTGGGAAACTGGTCAAAATGTGCTTTGTTTATATCTTCACAAAGTTTTTCTACTGCAATTTCCAATTCTTTACTTATTTTCATATTTTCTCTCCAAAAAAGAGTATATAACCCGCAACAGTTCCCTTAAGGACTAGACCTTTCGGTCTCCAGAGTGAGTTATATACTACTACTTGTTTATTCATTACCTATATTATACAAAAAAATGCACCCATGTGTCAAGGGATTTCTACCCATGTGGACTAGGCATATTTGCCCAATCATCATACATTTGGTCTGCTAAAACATCCCTTGCATAATCCATAATATTTGCACCATTAATGTTATTACCAACAAATTTTGATACTTTTGAGAGGTTTGAAGGATTAAGTGCTTTAACTACATCCATATCTCCCATTGCACCAATATCATCAATGATTCCATCAATTGCTAAATCTTTTGAAAAATGACTCATATTTATTTCTCCTATTACAATATTATACAAAAAAATGCACCCATGAGTCAACCCCATGAGTGCATTAATTTGGTGGAGCGAATAGGAATCGAACCTACGACCTACTGGATGCAAACCAGTCGCTCTCCCTACTGAGCTACCGCCCCTTAAAAATAATTGATATTGATATTGTACCTAACTTTTGCATCAGTACAAGATGTAGAAGAATGTGGTACTTGAGAATCAAATACTACGAGTCTATTTTCAACACTATCCACCTTAGTTCCATCATCAAACTCTGTCCAACCATCATTAGTGTTTATATAAAACAATGCAGTTTTACATTCATAATCTAAGTCTGTATGTCTTGGATGAACTACTATTTCGTCTGTTATAGGATATGCATTTGCTTTTAATCTTATTAATACTTTCCTATCAAGTTTTTCTAATAAAGGAACCATTTCATTAACAAATGGTGAATGTGGTTCTTCGTTTTGATAAAACATATGGGTTAATAAAACATCTTTACCTACCTTATCTCTATATGCAAGACCCTGTTGAATGTGCCAAGTTATATCTGGGCCCATAATAAAGTCTTGAAGATATTTAAAATCTTTTTGTGGTAAAAATTTATCTATAATTTCCATAATTAAAAAGGTGCTTCGTCTCTGGTAAAGTCATGTGCCATATTACCAGCAATAACATACCTTAAATTATCATCTGTAATTGTAGGTACTTGATGATATATATGAGACTGAAATAAAACTAATCTTCCAGTTTGTGCTGGTACACTTAATGCAACATCATCAATAATTCTAGTTTCAGAAATTCTATCCCCTTCATCATCCATAATAGATTTTAAACTGTAGGGAAATTGTAATGGTGCAATATTTTCACCATTAATAAGTGGATAATACACCCAACTCCAAACTGCTGGAAAATGACCATGTGCTGGAGAAAAATCCCCTTTACTATATCTCATACCCCAACAATGAGTATATGTTCCAACAAAGTTAACACCAAACCTATCCAGACTAATCTCTGATGCAACTGCACCAGCCCAATCCATTAATGTTTGAAATGGTTCTGGTTCAAAAGTTTTCCATCCAGTAAAAGTTGATACCTTTGCATTAATAGAATCATAACTACCAACACCCTTGTTATCCAATTCATCAATTGTTTTACATAGTTCTCCATTTATATCCATGATATTATCTGGTGCTTCAATTACATGAACCAATGGATGGTCTGTAATATCTACATGATGGTCTACTCTATTATTCCAAATTTGCATTAGAAGAAATCCTCTAAACTACTTTCTTCGTGTAACTTAATCTTATTTGAAGTAGGAACTATCTCACCCTCTTTTCTAAACACTAACATATATTCATGTACTTTACTTGTATATCTTTTTGATGCAACCTTACCTAATTGCAAAGCTGCAAATGGTGATTGGTTTTCTATGATTACTGTGTCGTGGAGTTTAAGACCAGCATTAAATGTAAACATGTTTATTACATCTGAATGAAAAGACCTCATCTTGCCATCTTCTCTCCAGTCTCCACATATCCAGACACAAAACCCACCAGGCTTTAAAACTCTTTCTATGTTCATTCCACATTCATTAATTCTTTCTAAGAAATGGTGATACCCCTTTATATCAGATAACTGACCTGTTGCAGATTCATATGCTTCTAATCTATGATATGGTGGACAAGTCATAACTAAATCTGCACTTTCATCATAAGTGAGTTGCATCATACAACCATCACCCTCTTTAACAATTGCACCAGATATGCCAGTTCGCAAATAATGTTTATCTAAATGTTCATTAACATTCTTTACTGTTGTAGGTGATACATCATAACCTTCGTATGACCTTCCTAATGATGCAGAAACGAATGCCCTTGTTAATCTTCCAGCAAATGGGTCTACAATTTTACCACCAACCATACTCCAATAATGTACAATGTCTTCACATAGTCCAGCATGGAACTCACTGAATTTTAATCCACTTAGGTATTCAGCATCATCACTTCTTCTCTGTTCTGTATTTTCTAGATATGCATCCTTCCATTTCTTTTTGGATGCTTTAGTAGGTTTAATGACTGATGTTGGTGACCAACCAAATTGGTCAATTACTCGTTCATCGTCTTTAAAAGGTAATACCTTATTATATGTTCCAACCATCTGTTTTCTCTTCTGATATCCTTCTTCCAGTATCAGAGTTGTCGAAAGCTGGCCCAGAATCATGTAACTCATCTTGTGCAGATTGTTCACAATCATACAACTTCATACGACTTCTATCTACACCAACTACAAACCTTCTGTAGTATGATGGGTCATTATATCTGTTCTTTAATTGTTTAACCATTATCTGGTCAAGGTCTTCCAGTTCTTCTGTTGATATCAATGCAATCATCAAATCAGCAGTTGCTGGTAATCCAAAAGATTCTGATGTATCTTCTAATCCTACATCTGTAGAAACAAATCCAGTTCTATTTGTTTGAGTTGCACTCATAACTGGAATATCGTATTCTACTGCAAGACCTCTAACCTCTTCTGCAATACTCTTAACATAAGTATATGTGTTTGCATTACTTCCAGGCTTGATTCTTGATGATGCACATATGTTTAGATAATCAATATAGATTACATCTGGAACAAAGTCTTTCTTAAGATTTAACTCTTGTAATAGATGTCTAAAATGTCCAGTATGTGCAGCTGCTGTTGGGTATTCCTTAACCACTAACCTTCCAACTGTCTTATCCCTAATAGATTTAATCTTCTTATCATACATTGGTTTAGGTAAATCTGAAAGTTCTTGTAATGGAATATTCATTAAGTTTGCATCAATTCTTTCTGCAATCTTTTCCTCACTCATTTCCATAGATATGTAAAGTACATTCTTACCCATCATGAGATTGTTGGCTGCACAATGACACATGAACAAGGATTTACCTACCCCAGTTCCAGCCATTATAATATTCAAAGTCTTGTTGGGCATTCCACCCTTTGTAATCTTATTAAGTAAATCTAAATCAAATGGAATCTTTTCTTCTTCTGTATGATAAAATTCATACCTTGCATCTGCATTTTCCATCCAATCATGACCAATATGTTGGTCAAAAGATACTGAAAGTGCATCCTTAAGTAACTCTGGAATCTCACCCTTATCTCTTTTTGAATTCTTATCTAAGATGGTAATAGAATCCATTACTGCATTATAAACTGCTCTGTCTTTACACCATTTCTCTGTTTCATCTAATAGAAATTCGTGTGGTGTTTCTTCTATTGATGATTTACATTGAGATACAATGTGTAATGCACTGGATAGTTCATCTTGATTGAGACCACTTGCCTCATTCATTTGAATTGTTAATGCTTCATGAGTTGGATTCTTATTATACTTCTCAAAGTATTCTTTAATATTAACAAAGATTAATCTCTCTTCTCTCTCAGAAAAGAATTCATCCCTAACATATGGAATCACCTTACGAATGTATTCATCACTCGTAAAGAGATTCTTAAGTATTAATAATTCTAACCTATTCTGCATCTACTTCACTTTCAATTTCTTCTACTTCTGCACCATATCTAAACTCTTTCTTGGCACACTCATCTAATTGTTCTAAGATTTCTGGTGTGAAATAAGTTTCTGGATTGTTGTTAATAGTTTTTCCAAACTGAGTTTTCCCATCTGGAAGTTCAATCCTTGTTGATACTTGTTTAAAGATACCATACTTAATTGCAAGTTCAAGAAGTCCATAATATCTAGATAATCCTTTATCATAAGTCAATCGAACATCGACCATTTTATTTTCTACTGTAAGTCTAGATTTCCAGTTCCTACAATGAATGATATTACCTATAACTTCTGTACCTTCTTTTTCTTTTCTCTTCGATAAGAATACTACACTAGAAGCTGCATACTTAAGACCACTTCCACCACCCATTTCTTTCTCTGGGTATAAGGAACCAATCTTATCGTAGGTATGGTTCGTAACAATCATAGGGACACCTACCTTTCCTAGTTTCAAAGTTAATACTCTGAATGCACCTTTGGTTACTTGTGCCTTCGTCATATCACGAACCATCTTTCCAGACTCTACATCTGTTACCTCTTTTTCAGTTGATAACATACCTAATGAGTCCAGAACAAATAATAGTTTCTGGTCTTCTTTTCGTGTCTTATCGTATTGGTCTAGTATACGAACTGCTTCAGTTCTAAACTGTTCAATCGTAACTACTGGGACAATCATAATCCTTTTAGGGTCAATACCCCTTTCGACTATAATATCTTTAGTTAATGCAGATTCACTTTCAAAGTAAATGACTGCACTATCTGGGTTGTCTTCTAGGAACTTTTGACAAATTCCTAACGCAAAGAAAGTCTTTCCAGTGGAAGACTCTCCCGCTAATGCTGTAATCTTGTTTGATGCTAGTCCACCATATATTGAACCACTTAAAAGTGCATTCAATATATATGAACCAGTGTCTAAATAACCATCCACATCACCAGCAACGATACCATCGTCTACTACTGATGCAAGGTCATTACCACTTGCCTTTGCAAGGTCTTTCAATAAATCCATAATATAAAATCCTCAAATATAATACTATTATACCACGAGTCCTTGTTCTGTCAACCATTCTCTGTTGGCCATATGTTGTGACTCTACTAGGTCTTTGTTTTCACCATTATAAGGTACTGCATGATGGTCTTCTATACTCTTGTCGTTATAACATTCAGACATATCTGGGTTATAAATCCTACCAAGTATTCTACCAAACTTACCTTTCTCAGTTGACTCTACCAATACTGAATCATATTTTGCAACCCATTCCTTAAAGTATTCTTTGGATGCAAGTCCAAATTTCTTTTCTTCAAGGTCTCTGGTTCTAGATTCTGGTGTATCAATTCCAGTCAGCCTTACTCTACCTTTATATAATATATCAAATCCTAAATGAAGTGTCACATCACATGTATCGCCATCTACAACTCTCGTTATGTCTGCTCTATAAATGTGTGGGTTCATTTTTCTCTCCTTAATAAAGAAGGAGAGAATCAGTTACCCAAAAAAATCCTCTAAAGAAGATGTCGGTTCTGTTGACCACCCAATCTTCTCCAGAATAAGTTTAAAAGGTTCTACAAATGATTTCTCGAACTGTAAGTCATAGTCTATGTATTTTGCCAATTCAAACTCCTTCGGTAAAGTATTTATAAAACCAATGACATTCTCAGCAGTAGGATTTGGTATTTTAAGGTAAACAAACTTCATTTTCTCACCATTATTAATTAACTGATATACCAGTTCCTTTCCATGTTTTTTTACATGGTGGTTATACAATAATGATGCACGAACATGAATAGGTGTTCCTTTCTTGTAAATTGTTTTTGGATTTGCATATTCAACAACACCATTCACTCCTCTAGGGAAACCAATATCTTCTATTGGTTGTTTCTTAAATTCTTCTCTTGCATTCTCTACAAACTCATGTACAAGTTTTTCATCACCCTTCATAACAACTGTCAATGCATCTTCTAATCTACCACGAACCCATGCTGGTGTAGAAGACTTTGCAGTTTCAATACCCATCATCTTAAGTTTAGGTTCATGTAATCTTACACCCTCATTGTCATGTACATTAAGAATGTATCTTTTCTTGGCAGTCCAGATACCTTTATCTGCAATTACCTCTCTACCCATTACCATCTTATTCTGAAATGCATTTGTGTATTGTGCAAGGTCATCATAACAATGGTTAATCACTTCTTGCATCTTACCATTAGAAACCTTGTCTAAGAAATCAATAGGGTTCTTTGGATTAACCCTCTTAACTAATTCATCAAATCGTACATAGATTGAGTCAGTATCAATTGCAACAACATAATCATCCTCTGTACCTAGAACTTCATTTAGATAGGAGTTAACTGCTTGTTCAACCCATTTAATTGCAAGTTGACCACTAGTTGTAACTGCTTCTGCCATCATCAAATCGTAGTACCTAAACCACTGATTACCCAATGCACCATAAGCACTGTTCAAAGAAATTTTACGAACCATTTGGTTGTTGTGTGCAATTGCAATCTCTCTGTTTAAAAACCTCTTCTCTTCTACATCATCAGTATCTTCATATTCTCTTTGCAATTCAATCATCTTGTTTTTCCACATGACTCTCTCATCATATAGAGATTCAAGAATCTCTGGAAGAAATCCCTGTCTATTCTTTCTGAATCTTGCACCATTAGGACAAACTGCAAGATGATTACTATAATCAAAGTCTACTTTCTTTTCAAGTAATTCATCAATATCATGTTGAGTACCAGTTTTATCCAATTGCTCTGGACTGATATTATACTGCATAATCAAATGTGGATATAGACTATTCAAATCAAATGATACCACCCAATTATGCAATCCTACTTGTGGTTCTTTTACATATGCACCAACAAACTTTTGTGATTTGGTTCCATGTGGTCTTGGTGGAATAATAATGTTTTGTTTTCGTAATCGATTCCAGATAAGTAAATCCCAATACTTCACTTGTCCAAAAGTATCACTATAGTTACACTTTGCAGTATAAGCCATCTGAATCATTAAAGTCATTAGACCTAACTTATCATCAAGTCTTTCTACTAAGTCCACATCACGAACATTATACTCTAAAAACTTCTGATAGTTCTGTTTATAGAACAAATGCATTGCACCAAACTCTGAATAATCTAACTTACCTTCACCAAGTTCAATTTGTGCAATGTTTTCTAATCGATAACTATCTCTGTTCTTGAATGTAAACTTCTTATAAAGTTGTAGGTAATCTATAACTTCTACACCCATAAGGTCATAAGTTTGTTGTTTATTACCACCTAAACCAAAACTTTCCCATTCTCTAGAAGAAGTTATATTCCAAGGCGATAACATATCTGCATGTCTACTATCAATCATTCTGGTAATACGATTCATCAGATATGTAATATCAAATGTTTCAACATTCCAACCAGTAATGATATCTGGCATAACCTTACGATATTCATCTAGGAATGTTTTAAGTAGATGTACCTCATTCTTACATTCAAAGTAACGAATGTTCTTATCACCATGATTCCAAGGCTGAGTTCCAAAAACATATTTGGTAGGTTCACCAAATAGTTTAAATGTTATTGCATTGATTGGTTCTGGGGCAACGATAGGTTCTGGAAATCCATGTTCACATTCACACTCAATATCAATGTTCATAACTTTGATATTTCTAAAACTCCACTCAATATCTTGTGGAAATGTTTCTGTTACCCATGCATATTCATATCTATCTAAACCATAGACATCAAACCCCTCAACATCCTTATACTTATCCATGAATGGTCTAACACCACTCATGTTGGTAAATTTCTTGGGTTCTAAGTTTTTGCCATTGATACTTCTGAACGAACTATCTTTATTGGTCGGAAGATATAATGTCGGTTTATATGGAATTCGTCTGGGTTTATTAACCCCATCCTTAAATTCTCTTACAAGAATCCAATTCCTATATCTCTGGACATTAGTATAAAAGTGCATATATTAAGTATACTACGATACTTATATTTGTCAAGGTATTTTTGGTGTAGTGAAATGTCCATCCAAGACCATAAGTCTATCTTCTGCTTCTGCAATCTTATTGATTTGTGTATCAATTGCTTCGAGAATTTCTGGATGTTCTCCAATACCCACTGAACTTGTTAAGTAAATATCTATATTTGCTTTTGCCTCAGCAATCTGGCCTTCGTACTTGAGACGAAGGGCTTTTAAAATTACATCTTTCATGGTGTTACAATCTTTTGTGTTTCTGGTGGAGTAACTATCTTACCCATTATTGTTTGATATTGATTCTTTAAACCTGTCTCTGGGTCTGAACTCCAGACTACATTCTTAAAGTTAATATTAACACATTGATTATCAGATAATTGTGCATAAGGCATCAATTGAATTCTAATCTTCTTTGGGTCATCTTCCTCTGGTTGTGCGAATACAAACAAAGGTTGATTAATATTGAATTGTGCAGATGAAGAGAAATCTTTTGAATCCACTTCACCTATAATAGTTTCTCCAGTTACTAATTGGAATAATTTAATCATACTTCTTCTAGCATTGTCATCAATCTTTCTGCTCGATTGGTGACTTGGTTATACCATCTTGAATCACGACCTTCAACAGCTGCCTGTTTCCAATCATTTCTTTCAATTGCAGATTTAAAGTTCTTGAACTTACTGAGTCTAGTCATACCCATATTAAATGTCATGTTGACTAAAACCCTTTGAACTTCATCTGGGTAATGTTCTAAATCTGGATAAAGTTTTCCACATTCCTCTACATGTTCTGCAAAGTCATGTTCCCATACTTCATCCACGCGTTCTTTGGAAACATGTGTTCCCACTGGTTGACCTTGTTCTGGGTCACCATCTTTAACCAAATGTCCTATACCAAATGTGGCAAGACCAAGATGGTCATTGTAAATTTCATAAACGACACCTTCGTCCCTTATAATTTCTTCTTTAAGTTTGTTCGGATTTTTTATCATCTTTCAATAACTCCACGGCCTTTTCGCCTTCTTCTTCTAAAAGTTCTACAAGGATATCACCCATAATTTGGTTGAATTCCTTATCCTCTGAAATACTATCTCGGAGTTCCTCTGGACATGCACGAACAGCTCTAGTAAAGTTTATCTGAGGTTGTTCACCTTCCTTAACTGGAAGTAATTGTACTTCCCCATAAGTGTAGACAACCCCAGTATACTTCCCTTCGCATATTTGAATTCCTTGTTCTCCAACTGCGTTTTCGACAAGTTTATAATCAATCATGTTACTGGGCTTTGTAAACTTCGTTTACGATTTTAGACTTTAACTGTCTTTGGTCTACATCAACACCAAGTTCTTTACCTTTTTCACTTAATTGTGCTTTAGTAAGTTTACCTAGTTTTGCTTTAGACACTTTTTGAACTTTTGGTGTTTCAACTGGAACATCTAATTGGCCACTAGTAGTGCCTAAAAAGAATTCTACAATTGAGTCCCAAATTTTTCTCAAAAAATCCATAACAACTCCATAGATTTATAATTAACTACCCTTTGGGGTAGGTGCTTCACCATATTTCTCAACATCATGTTCTGTTATTGGAATAGGTGTCATTGGATGTTCTTGAACATATTCAAGAACATTTTGTGGTGTGGAAGCTTCATAAGGGTCATCTTCACGATTATCTCTTATTCCTTCTTCCTCAAATAGTTTTACTACTTCACCATTTCTAATAACAGCTGCATATCTCCATGACCTGTTACCAAAACCTAAGTTCTCTTTGGATACTAACATACCCATAAATCTTGCAAATTTACCATTACCATCTGAAAGTGCTTTAACTTTTTCAATTCCTAATGAATCGAACCATGCTTTCATTGTGAAACCATCGTTTACAGATGTACAATAAATTTCGTCAACACCAGCTTCACTAAACTGGTCATACAACTCTTCATAGCCTGGCAGTTGTTGTGTGGAACAAGTTGGTGTAAATGCTCCAGGCAAACCAAATAAAACTACATTTCTTTCACCAAATGCAGTTGCTGAACCTATGTGTTCTAATGTGTCTGTCACATTAACAAAAGACAAGTCATAGGGAACTTGACCTCTTACTACTGAATTACTCATGAATCGGACTCCTGCGATAATATAATTATTTTATTCATATAGCTATAATACCACAGAAGTACAATCTGTCAAGTAAAGAATTTAACTTTCTGAAAGAAATTCTTTAGTATCTACAAACTCCAATACTTGAGGTTTGTCTTCCTCTGGTATTACTTTTACCATAGGTATATATAGTATTCCATTTCGGACACTAGGATTTGATACTTCAACATCGTCTGCAAGTACCCAAGTTCTTTTGAACTTACGAGTTGCAATGCCTTTATGGATAGTTTCATCATCAGAACCTTTAATTTCTCCAGAAACTACTAGTTCATTTTTGATTTTTTCTACCTTTAGGTCTTCCTCACCAAAACCTGCTACTGCAATTTCAATAGCAAAGTTCTCATCATCCTTCTTAACGATGTTGTAAGGTGGGTAACTTTGTTGTTGTTGAGACGAAAGTGTCTCTAGTTGATGGAACAGTCTATCTGTTCCTATTGTGAATGGAGAGTATCTTCCCCACATTTGGTCGAATATATCATTCGTGCTTAGTTTAACCATTTTTGGCCTCCTTTTAATAAGCAAGGTTTAAATACGAGACCCCATTATGGGCATCTCTTTATATAATATAGTTTCCTTTCGGACACTACATTATTATATATACAAATTAAGATTTTGACTTTGACAGTTTTTCATGCATATCACTCCAAAGTTTTTTAAACTCTAGGTTTTTTGCCCTTTTCTCTGCCATTTTCAAACAGTTTAATCTGTGCTGTTTCAAAGTATCTACTACTTTTACTACCATATTTCTATTATCTCATGGATTTGTTATTTGTCAAGTATAAAATAGGATTAAGAAGAACAATCCCCCACCTATCCCATATACTAGTGTAGCAACCATCCAAACTGGTATTTTATGCATGTCCACCTAGTTCATTGTGTTTTCTATGTGCAGATTTCTCTTCCCAGTGTTCCACTGCTTGTCTAATACAGTCCTCTGCAAGTACACTACAATGTAGTTTAATTGGTGGTAAGTCTAATATCTCTGCAATTTCTTTGTCTTTTATCAATTTTGCTTCATCAATAGTTTTACCTATTAACATATCAACAAATAGACTAGATGATGCAATTGCACTTCCACACCCATATGTTTTAAATTTGACATCTTCTATTAACCCATCAATATCTAGTTTTAGGTCTAGTTTCATTACATCTCCACATGCTGGAGCACCAACCATTCCAGTTGCAACATTAGGGTCTGTTGGGTCAAACCTTCCAACTGCATGTTTTTCTGGATTGTTTAAAACATTATTGAATCTATCTACTACTTTTTTACTATATGCCATCTTTATATAATTTCCTAATTTCTTTTCTATTACCACTTTTTGCATCAAACAATGGTGCATATATGGTTACAGGTTCATCTTTACCCTTAACTTTTATTTCACCTAAATCTTTGCATGAAATACCTTCTGTCTGCATATAAGTATATTCAGATAGTAGGATAGGTGTATCATACTCTCTAGTTTGTACTTCAAGTCTTGCACCCAAGTTAACAGCATCTCCAACAACAGAATAATCAAATCGAGACTCACTTCCCATATTCCCCACTATACAAGGCCCTGTATTTACTCCAGTGCCTATTTTAACTAGTGGTAAATCTAATCCTTTTTCTTGTAACTCTTGGTTTAACTCCTCACATACTAATTCCATCTCAATTGCAGTCCTAACTGCCATCTCTGCATGGTTTTCACATGGTAAAGGAGCATTCCAGAAGGCCATTATACAGTCGCCCATATATTTATCGACTGTTCCGCCATTCTTAAGGATAATTTTAGTTAACCTATCTAAGAACATATTTATAAGTTCTACCAGCCCTTCTGGGTCATCTTTTTGCATATATTTTTCACTTATTGGAGTAAACCCTACAATATCTGCGAATAAGAAGGTCATTTCTTTCCTATCACCACCTAGTCTCATCAATGATGGGTCTTTAACTAACATATCAACCATATCTGGTGATAGGTAAGTACCAAACTGTCCTTTAATTTGTTGTCTTAATTTAAACTGTTTATAGAAGTTATTAAAACTTAATTGACTAAATATGAGTATCAATGTTATAATGGGAAATGTAAAATCTATAAGGAACATCGATGAATTCCAAAAGTAGAATGAGGAATAAACAACTCCAGAGACAGCAGTCAAAGAGACGAGAATGGATGATGCGAAACCAAGACGACCAAACGACACCATCATTAAAAGAGACCCAATTAGAATTAGACCTATTTCCAGAAGGGAACCCCAATTTGGACGAGAGATGGAAACCCCACCCATTATTGTCTCGATTGCAGAAGCCTGAATTTCGTGAGGATAAACTGAACCCTTCGGAGTCGAAACAATGGGAACAATGCCCTCTGCTGTCACCCCAACAATCACTGTCTTCCCTTGAAGATTCGGAAGAGTCTCCCCATATTCATATCGAATAAAATCTTTTGACCAATCTAACCAGATACTTCCAGCATAATCTGTTACTATTGGTTCGTATGGTGGTATTCTAAAGTTCTCTATACCTGTAGTTTCTACTTTCATAGTGTAGGATTTCTTATCTGCATTTGCACGAACTACTTCTATTGGGAAACTTGGATATAGTTGACCAGATACTTGAGTAACTAATGGAACTCTTCTGGTAATACCATCCACTTCTGGTGATGAGTTCATCATACCTACACCCCAAGATGCAGATTCAAACTCTGGTAGATTAGTTACAATACCTTTGTATTCATATGCAAAGTCATATGCACTACCTTCACCTAATGTTGCAGTTCCTACAAATGGTGCAACATCACTTCTACCTTTAGGTGAAGATGTTTGTCCTAATATTATTCCATTACCATTTATCCAAGATGCAAGTATTTGGTCTCCACCAAACCTATCTGGTTCTGGAAACATAACAGTCATACCTATCATTCCAGCATTTGCATTCCTTAAATCAGAAATCATTTGGGCAAACTGTTGTCTGGGAAACGGCCATTGGCCAAATTCTTCTAGAGAGTTTTCTCCTACATCTAGTAGGATAATGTTATCTGAAATGGTAGGTTCGTATGATGTTAGGAAAGAATCGAACTGAATGTTCCTAATCCTTTCTACTGGTTCTGGGTCTAGTGTTCTTATCCCTATTAGTCCAATTAGAACTAATCCAACCATCCAAGTGGATGTTAAAAATTTACCCATTATTTTCTTCTTCGTGGATGAAATCTTTCATATCTATCATCCATACTTTTAATCGTCTCATCTGTTTTTCGTGAAAGTAATAATTGTCTTTGTCTACTACCATCATATGATTATGATAATCAATTGTGCGTAGGATTATACGAATAGCATCCTTGTACGGCATTCTTACTAGGGTCGTATATTTTTCGGTCTTGTCTTTCACTGTTCATATATTGTTTAGTTCTGATTTACTGTGACTGAACATCCACCTGCTGTTACACAATTCTGGTTTAATGAATAAGTTTGTGTTGTGTTTCCAGATTGTGATAAGTTTAAATCTGTTGGTTGGGTTCCTCTTAATGTAATAGTTGCAGTATGAGCCCCATTGTTTTTTTGTGTAACTGCAACTTCATTGTAGTCATTATAGATAGTCATCGTGAAAGTTTTGTTTCCATTTTGCATTTGTTTTAAAAATACATCATTATTGTCTGCATATATGTTTACTGTTGCAGTATGACTAACTGAACTTGAATCTTGTTTCTGACTTCCTTTGAATTTGTTATCATCACCATGTATGTCTAGTCTGACAAAGTTTCCACCAGGCTCATTACCATCGTAATTCCAATTTGGTGTTAAACTATTATTGTTTTCATATCCTTGACCAAAGACAACTTCGTTGTCATCACCCCAGATATGAAATTGAAAATCTGTTTCATTACAGGATGTAAGTGAACACTTTTGACGAATATCAACATCATTTCTCAATCCATCTAAATCTCCACCCCAACTATAACCAGAACCCCATGCATCTGTATATCCAATATACATGTTGTTTCCAGATTGTAGTATGTTTACTGTATTATCATCATGGTTAAAAGAGAACTTAATTAAGTTCTCATAACCAATTTGGTCAATACCTAGTTCAAAGTTATCTCCACTTTGTACTTGGTCTATATGTATGTGATTGTGTTCATCACCCGCCCTGACGAATGATGATAACGATAGACTCACCATCGTTAACAGTAATAAGATTCCTCTTCCCTTCATTTTCTGACTCCAATGTTAAATTGGCACTAATAGGTACTTTAACTGATATGATTCCATTTACTTCTCTATAAAACCATATTGTTCCAGCACCCTTATCAATGATAGTATTGTACTGAGTATCTTTATCAAAACCTAATACTGTTCCTACAATATTACCAGTGTCATCTGCACCAGTTCTCTTTTTTAAAACATCTACTTCTTCAATCGTAGTTAATACATCTTGAAGAAAGTCAACATTTAATAAATCCATATCGAGCTCTGTGAACTCCATATCTTCTTCTTTAAGTTTATCTTCATCTAACTCATTTACATCTAAATCAGTAAAATCCAATATACTTGCTGGGTCTGTATTATCAGCTTCCCCTTGTTCATCCTCAACCGCTTCTACAATCTTTTCTGGTGGTGAGACGATGAACATGTTGTCAATCATATTGACATTTATATTTTCTAAAGTTACAGGTTGAACTGGACTCTGGTCAAACGATGATACCATTGTTGCTTGGTATGCTTCGGATAGAGTTACAGTCCCACCATCATTCGTAACTGTTATTTCACCAGATGGAGAACAATCTCCATCAATAGTACATTCTGTTTCTGGTAGCAATATTACAAGGCTTCTTCCCAGTTCATCTACGCTTGTAGTGAAATCGGTGCCTCTAATACCAATGGTCGCAGTTGGTGTTTGAATTATTATATTCTCTCTAGGAACAAGTCCTAGTTTACCAGTAGCAAACCTTGCAGTACCAGATACAAAACTCATTGCCATCTTACTCTTAGATGGGTCTGGGTCAAAATAGTATTCGTCTATTGTAACCTCAGACTGTTCTGTCAATGAAAGTTTTGTGTCATCTACAAATTGGATTTTCATTCGACCATTAGCAGTAACTATATGGTCTAAGGACATAATGTCAATCCCCACATCGGTAGGTAAGGACTCCCCAGATTGTCTGGTTAATCCCGCACTACCCTTATGTTCAGTAATGTCCCCAATACTGTCAGCATACGATACTAAACTAAAGAGTAGGAGATTAATCCCCAGTATCTTTTTGATTAATTGTAATCGTTGCATTATCACTTGTAATATCCAAATCTATGGTTGAATAACATGAACTTACTCCTTGTGGACATGTTCCAGAAGACATAACTATATCAATGTCTCCACCATCTCCAGTGTGGTCTAACTTCAATTCATGGTCTGAACCATCAGAAATTGTAGTTACTACATTATTACTGTCTCCAGTAATATCTACATCCCATGTCATATCATCTGCATCAATATCAATATCGAATACATTAGAATCTCCAATAACATCAAAATCGAAATCCAATCTTTCAGCAGCTGCACTATAACCCTGTTTAAAATCAACAGTGTTTGATGAACCTGTAAAGTCAACTAACAAATCTGAGTCATCTGAACTTCCGCTTTCACCTATATCCCAAGTCCAACTATTAGTATCACCAGTAAATGTTAAATCTATATCTGATGTATCTAAGTCGATGTTACCAATTACTTTGTTGCTGTTACCAATCTGGTCGATGTTAATCGTCAGCGTGGTGCCAGCAATAGTCCAATCACTTGCACAAACATTAGAAGCTAAAGTACCACACAACTTATTGCCATAACCAATTTGGTCAATGGTTAATGTTAGTGTATCACCAGTTTGCTCTAATGAGATTTCATTGTCAGATGAGGATACTGCACCCATAACCACAGATGTACTAAATAATAATGTAAAAGATAATAAAAATTTATTTATCATTTTCATTTGTATTTTCCTCTTCTTCACCTACTACAACAATTTCTGCCGAATGTACAATCTCTTCTACTTCGTTTTCAATTATTTTATTAGCAGGCCAATTTATTTTCCAATAACCCTTTTCATCCCCTTGATAAATTAGTTCTAAAACTGCTTTCTCAATGGCACTTCTAACTGAGCGAGTTATTGATTCATTTTCTGTCATTCCATTCTCAACTTCTACAAGTTGAGTATCCATATCAATAAATTTAAAGACATCGAAACCACCTGCGACAGATAAAATGGTTTTTGAAGTCTGGACATTGAGTAATATCTCTCCAGTCAATACAGATACCGCTCTTAACGAAATGGTAACTATATCCCTTCGATATTGCTGCTGACTGCCGATGCCTAATGTCCTCGCACCCCAACCGCCAGTTTCGAGATTGGTGTCATATCCTATGATACCACCCTCTAAAATCATTCCAGCAAATAACAATGGTGCAAGACCAGTCTTGTCTTCATTGTATTGCTCTCTTGTTGTTCTTACTATTTGTCTTTCACGAGTTAAGTGGTCAACCCCAACTCTTTCTACAACCCTAAACCATGTTCCATTACCAGCAGTTTTCAATGCATCTATTAACATTGTCTCACCACCTTGAGTTACTGCTGTGGAGAATAAGGCTGCAGAATCTTTTTGTTTTCTTTGTCCAGTCTTATCTGGGAAAGAGTATACTGCAACTATTGGTTTCTTATCTGCTGGTGGTAGACTTAATAATTGTTCATGTGTAGGAAGTTCCACTATTTCTGGTTCTTCAACACATTCGATAAATTCTATACAATTACTGTCTGACAACCCGCCAGGAGATACCATAGATGCACATCCAGACATCAATAAGAGTCCAGATAATGCTATTAAAAGATTTTTTCTTTGATTATCCACCCCAGTTTCCTACTCCAATAGGAATTGAGATAGTTGTTGTTGAACCATCAGAATTGGTTATGTTTAGAACAATTATTTCTTGACCTTCTGTACAACCAGCATCAACACCTACGATACATGTTCTTCTTTCATATGTTATAACCGAATCTTCTAAAGTGAAACTACCAAATGATGCACCATCTTCATTACTGAATAATGATTCTACCAACTGTTTACTTAATTGTGAATAAATTCTGCTTTCTAAATTTCTGATGAATTTTGCAAGGACTGTATTATCTTCTGCTCTTTCAGCAGCCAGAAGTGCAGCCTCGATGTCTTCTTTTATCTTATCTCTTCTTGCTTTTTCTTGATTGTCAATTGTAAGATAGTGTGCCGATGTTCCTATCCCACTAAAGCTAGGATTTTTAAACTTTTGTGTAAGTTCATCACCATATGCTTTTGGTGTCAATCCAAATAATGATATTACAAATATGCCCAGTAAGGTTATTAATTCTATTCTACTTCTTACTTTTCCCTCTTTCATTCTTCTTTACCTCTGCAAGTGCTTCTTTTTCTTCTGCGTCTGCAAGAACATCTTGCCTTTCTCTGTACTCAAGTACAACATTTACTTTTTGTTGAAGACGAATCATATCATTATCTAACATTCTATTTGCATCGATGCACTTGATTAATGCAAAATGCATCTTTTCAAGTTCTGGTTCTATCTTATCTGTTACAAATCTCCAGATAAAATAGATAAAGTAACCCATTCCCGCAGCCATAACAACAGGGAACCCAAATTGTGAGATAGCATCTGCCAATGTTTCCATTAGTCTCTCCTCACATCAAGTTTAACATTTTGTGGATTACCTTTGTCATCAGTTCTGAAATTTTCTGCTCTAGCCACTCTATCGACTGGTGGTGTTAAATCTAATGCACTACTTACCAATAGGTCTATCTTCACCAGTTCATTACAACCAACTCTTGCTCTGTCCTCTAACATCTTACAAAATCCAGTTAGAGTCCTTATATCATCTATGATACCCTCAAATATTTGTTTAAGTACCATGAAGATGAAAAATCCCATGACTACAGCACCCCCAATGGGGACGCCCACATCGGTCACAAATTCAATAAAAGACATAATCTCTCCTTCAATATATCATTAGTATTTATACAAAAGGGGTCTTAGAATGTGACAGAAACGCCACATCCACATGTGTTTTTCACATTTGGATTAAAAAACTCAAATCCTTCATTAAGTCCATTTCGTGTATGGTCTAGAGTAAGACCATCTAGATAAGGTGCAGATACAGGGTCAATATGTATAAAAAACTTTCCATAATCTAATACAATATCATCATCCTTTGCTGGTTGGTGTTCTAAAAAATCGAATATATATTCAAATCCACCACATCCACCACCAGTAATACCGATGCGTACAGCATGCGAAAGTCCCATATCACAGGTCTTTTCCATAAGTTTTTGGATTGCTTTATCGGTAAGTTCGATGTTCATCTACATGAGATATTTATAAAAAAACCCACCTTATAGGTGGGTCTTTCGTTACGATTCTTCTCTCGTTTAGAGCATTGGGTTACCCTTTCTTAAGCATTTTCCAACCACCATATAATACTCCAGCATATGCTAAGTATTTAAGGATTGGGCCTAAGAACAGGATACCAAGTGATAATGCCAAGATAACTCCACCATCTAAAGTGGAAGCTTCTGACAATCTGCTTTTTAACCAGTCCATATATCTACCTCGATTATTTGAACTCAGAGACGACGCCTTCACTGTTTCTCATCTGTAATCTGATAAGACCAATTTTTTGTCTTCTCACTAATTCATTCTTCACTTTTTGTCTGAGTTTTGGTTTTGTGTTTTCATCATTAAAACATTTCAACAACTCATTCAAACTCTGGCACTTCATATGATAATAGTTCATGACCTCTCTTTTGGTCATCCTATCTATCGTTTTATGTGCTGTTTTATACTTTACTGGCATCGTAAGTATTATTTATACGAATTACCCTTTTGACTACCCCTCTTTATACTGTTTAGATGGTATAGTATTATAGTGTTTTACACCAGTAAATTTTTGATAAGATTTATTCATCTTAATACCTAACTTTCTTCTCAACTTTGTTAGGTCTGTTGGAAGTGCTTCTTCATAGTTTACTTCCAATAAATTCTTAGATTTTTTTGCATTTTCATATGCTTCGGTTCTCATTCTAAGAGGTTCCCATGTTCTATGTTTAATTGATTCTCTAAATGCAGTTAACCAACTGATTATATGTAATCCAGTATATCCAGAATGCACTGCATTCCAACATAGAATTAACATTTCACCTAATTGGTCTCTACCAAATCCTAGTAAAATATGATATATGTCATGAAGTCCCATCAATCTATCTCCAACTCTGATTCTCAAAGCCTTTGACATTCCTAGATTTTCTACATCTCTTTTCATATCTGGATGTACTCTTGGGTTACTAAGATAGTAGTTTAGTTCTTTTTTTGCAATATGTTTTGAAAGGTCTGGACTGAATTTGTTTTGTTCGCGTTTCTTAACTTGATTGTGGGATACATCTGCAAAGTGTCTTGCACTATACCAAGGCTTACCATCTTCACCTTCAACTCCTTCCTTTGCATAGATGGGTTGCCAGAATTCCATAAACTTCAAATACCCATGTCCTAGAGAATCTTCTGGACAAGATTGTAGGAACTCTGGGTCACATAATAGTTCTGAATGTAACCAATGACCATCTGTTATAGGTCTTGTTTCTGGATTAGTTGCCCATTTGTATACTAACTTTCTACTTTCTAATGCACCAACACCAAAGAATTGTGATGCAACATCACCAAATATTTCCAGACTGTAGTCTGATTCTTGTCGTGAGGTTGATATGTTCCAAAGAGATTTTACTTGTTGCCAAGGGGATGTCCACATCCCAGTGTTGAAGTGGTCAACTGGTTTTTTTGCCATTTTCTAGTTCCTTAATTCGTTTATCCATCTTATCAATTCTTGCAGAAAGTAATGGATAATCCTGTCTCCACTTTGCTTCTTTTTTTGCAAGTTCTATATCATATTTATCGGACAAATAAGACATGAATTGTTCGAGTTTAACTTGGAACCATATACCAAAATTTGTTGTTTGAAACCACCTATAGAAAGAACTTCCTATAACTGATGATAGGATTGATTTAAGTGTTAGTATTAATAATGTATACATTTAAAACCTTCTCATGTAGTAAATACCATTATGGGTTACTACTAATCCTTGCATGGCAGTCATTAATTTAAGTGCAAACTCTCGGTCTTCATTTCGAGAGTTGTCTAACAGTTTATAGATTACTGCATTACCTACAACTTTAACAGCCAATAATCTTTCTTTAGATGGATGACTACCTATAATGGGATTCATTTCTACAAAAGGACAAGATGGTTGTTTCTGACAATCAATCATTTTAAATGTTTGATATGTGTCGATTGCTGATAGTGCTAGATATGAATGGTAGAGTTTTCTTTCTTTTTCAGTCCACTCTTTTATGGCTGCATCACACGAGCCCGCAGCCGACATAAAAAATAATACTGTCAATAACCACTTCATTTATCATGCATTATCCTTTTCCAGATGTTTAATATAATCAACTATATTATGGTCTGCAACAAAGTCTAATCTTCCTTTTATTATTGTTGTTAATAGTCCCCACCCTTTGTCCTTGATTCGTTCCATCGACCATCTTCCTAAGTCTGTTACTGTTCCATCAGACTTGATGTACTTGCATCTTCCATTGTGTCTCCATCTGAATACAGAAGGAACACAAGGTACAACATCGTTGTTGTTTACAAACCTTTGATGGTTCAAATGAGTGTTGCACCATTTGGCAAACTTAGGGCCACCTGCTCTTGGTGAACCATAAGTGTAAAGGGTATCTACATCATATTTATTGACATACTCAAGACGACTTGCAATAAGGGTTGCCATTGCACCACCTAGTGAATGACCACATACCCAAATTTTCTTTGCAACTCTACCTTTCCTTCCATACTTTTCTACTCTGGAAAAAATTGAGTCCCAAACTTTATCTACTTCTTCTCTAAATCCTTGATGGATTTGACCAACTCCAGTGAATGAGTCGGATTTGAATATTTCTAAATCTGCATAGATGTCATTCATCTCAGTAGGTTCTGTACCTCTCGCTGAAATAACTAAGTCTTCTGCATCATGCCAAATGTGAACTTGAGCACCTTCAATATCAATAAATTGATGTGCTTTCCATCCAAACTGTTTACCAAATTGTTTTCCATCTGCTTTATTCCAGTATGCAGCTTGAGCACACTTTGCAAATAGAATTCTTCTTTCTTTTTCTGTTCTGTTAAAAACTTTACTCATGACTCTGTTCCTTAACTCCATGTTGGGAACATTGTCTTTGTTTTTGTTCTTTCCAGTAAACTTGATGACTCTTACTTGTTCATTCATTTACTCACCACACCAATGTTGTATTTCGGAATAAGTTCCCATTCTGTTTTTTCTTTATAGGGTAAAACCTTAATCTGACTCATTGGTGCAAGTGGTGTTTCAGCATTGTTGGAAATGATTTTAATCAATCCCCATTCTTCAAGAAGTCTGGCAATTGCATTTCGTCTTCCAATATCTGATTCCACTATAGAAGACTCTTTTCCATCTAATGCAAAGAGTTCTTTGAAGTGTACAAGATAGTATCTTCCTCGTTTATGTAAGATATGACACGATTGATAGAGTATCTTTTCTTTACGAGAGGCCACACCAATTCGTGTTAGCGTCTCTTTGACCTTTAGAAAGTCATCGGATTCTTTCAACTCTACCTCTACCATATCGGAGAGGTCGTAGCTCATTGTTTATTGTCTCCCACCTTTTTTCATTCTGTTTTTCAATTCCTCAATTTCTTTTGCAGAAAGAAGTTTCATATAATCTTCCGCTTTAGATTTTGAGACTCCATAATACTCTTGGATGACTTTCATATCGTCCAAGACATTCGGTTTTGCCCATTTAGCAAACCTTTTTCTTTTTCTAAGAGTATTTAGGAAATAATGAAATTGAAGACGACTATTTAGGTGGTGTCTACGATTCATTTCGTTAGCATAGAGTATGCAATCTTGATGGTAGGATAATGTCCTATTTGTGATATAAGGAGCGTATTCTTTCTCTGAGATATCATCTACCATGATATCTTCCTTTGTAAATGTTACTGAATTAACAAAGTCGAAAGGGTTCATTCTTTTGGTGGCACTATAAATGGTACTCCAAACTCATTTCGATTAGACTTAGACGACACAGTAATTTCACCATCCCTCTTGTCTTTAATCTCTTTCAGTGCAGATAGGACTACATCCATATCTTCTGTTTCCAGAGTTCGGAACATTCTAATTATTTCTATTATATTTTCACTCATATTAATATTATACCATAAAATCTGTTATTGTCGATACTTGAGAAGACTTATATGCCTCTTTCCATGAAATGGTTGCAGCCAGTTTCACTTTATTAGACCATTCTCCACTATTCTTTGCAATCTTTTCTCTTAGTTTTACAAATTGTGGGAACCTTCTCTGTAGTTCTCTCATAGATTCATTATGAATCTCTAAACTTCTAAAGGTGGAACAACCACCTTTTGCTTGTGTTTCATTTGGATTAACTCTAGCCCTATAAGATATCATATTAGGAAACCCCATAGTTAATAACTGTAAGGTGACATAATAGTCTTCTGCAATTGGTAATCCAGTCCAGTCTATATCATCAACTGGTAGTCTTTCTCCATCATAGAATACATTACCACATATTCTACCACACTCTTTGTGGTCTTTATCTCTTGTAGGTGGATTCCAAGATGCATCTGCTCCACAGTGCATATACCCCATATCCATCCAGTCATTGAAGATATTAATCATAGAGTCAAACATGTTATCATCTAGTTTGATATTACTTGGGCCTTCTTCGTCTTCTTTTCTAGTATATACAAATTCTATGTCATCATCTATGACACCATATCTAGTTCCTTGACCATGTTGTGCAATCCATTCTCTAACTGGTGCAATACCAGTCCCTTGAACTGGACATGATAATGTAGGATAACCCTCATGTACTTCGTCTGGATGTACAACTAATACTGCTTTGTCCTTCCATTTATTTGGAAGATTATCAAATGCAAGTTGTTTACCAACTCTGTCATATGTTGGAATGTATAATCTATCCATTATAAGAACGAGTCAAGACTACCTTTTTCTTGATACTTACTTGCATGTTGTCCTATTGCCTTCTCTGATTTACCACCTTGTCCTTTAGTAGCAACATCAGTTGAACAGTATGCAACACACGATAATCTTATTCCATCACCTTCTATCTTGGTGACTCCATGTAATTCGTTTGAATCTGCAATCAATACATCCCCATCATCAGCCTCAATTGCAATTCCATATCTTGGGAATGTTAGATATGCACCACCAAAGTTACCTAATCTGAATACACACATTGTAGTCATACCAAACTCTAGGTCTTTACCATCAATATGTGCAGACATCTTTGCAGTCCCTTCACTGGTATATTTGTTTGCAGATAATGTAGTAATTGGAGCACCACCTAAATGATACTTCTCTTCTATACATTCATCTGCATATGTTCTTTGTAGTTTCCAGATATCTGGACAACCTTTCTTAAGTGCTTGTTCGTTAACAACTGCAATCTGTTTCATTGTATTCCATTTATCTATATTAGATTTCTTTTCACACCAGTTTGATAATCCTATCATACCAGTAAATCTACCTCTCTTATATCCAGCAAAGACAGAATGAATTGCATTTGCTTCTGCAATACGATTGAATTCACCATTCTTCTTTAATGGATAATATGAATTTGGTGTTCTTAGAACATAATCTTTACCTTCTATCAATCCTTTTGCTTTCATTTCTTCGTGGTCGATAGGGCCGGCAGCGTTTGCTCTCATGGTAGAAGTATCATCTATAGAATACAAAGTGTCTTTAACTTGATGGTAAGTGTCACCTTGATAGGAATTCTTTACTATACATGCAAGTAATGGTTTATCAAACAATGAACCAGTTGGTTTGTAGATTTTGATAATATCGTCTTCTACTCCAATAGAAGACACAACAGTATCATAAGAAGTTTCATCTAGGAACTTCCCATTAAATCGTTCAAAGGTTTCGTCAAAACCTAAGTCTTTTGGTGCAGTGAATTCCATGGCTTTAATACCTGTTGTTTAATTTGTTCTACTAAGTAGTACAAACATAGTGGTGCAACCATTAATCCTATTCTTGCACCTTTATCGTTATAGTCTCCAGTCATCTTATAATCATTTGGTAATGTCATAAGTCTGACCATTTCTTTTGGTGTGTATATCCTCTTACCACTATAGTGGAAATGATTACCACCCATAAATTTTTCTTGACATCCTTGTTCAGTTAGTGAATGTGCTGGAAGATGTTTTGGAACAATCCTTGACATATAATAAGAATGTTTTGCATCCTCTTCTTTTAAATGTCCATTCGCTATTTGTTCTTCAAACCAAGGCCCAACAATATCATCACCTATTGATATGTAAGGACGATTCCCCATCATATCTGCAACACCATCTAACCCTTTACATGGGCCACAGTGTGCATAGTCTGGGTCTGGATGTGTCTCAAATCCATTAATCCAATGTGACTTTGATGAATTATTCATTGAATTAACTAGATATTCTGCATCCTTCTTATTCTCTTCATCATCTATTAAGTCATCAATTGCTTCTCCAATCGATACTCTTTCTGGAGTTGTCTCTGGAAACAAACCACTTAAACACATAAATGGCATTCCTATTGCATCCAATACATCATCACGAACACCAACTAAGAATACTCTTTCTCTTTTTTGTGGTACTCCATGTTCATGACCCTTCATGATTTTCCATGTAACTGAATACCCAAGTTTTTCAAAATCTGTTATCATCTTAATAAGATGGTCTCTTGCATAGTCCATAGAAAGACCTTTCACATTTTCACATACTATAACTTTGGGCATGACTTCCTCTGCGATTCTAATCATTTCCCAAGTAAGGTCTTCTATGTTCTGTTGTTTCATTCCATATGCAACTTTCTCTTTACCCCAACCCTCTCTTTTCTTTCCAGCCATAGAGAATGGTGGACATGGTGGAGAACCATCCATAATATCAAGTTCACCTTTTTGTAATCCTGTCATTTCTAAAATATCTTTACCAGTGACTTGTTTTATATCTTTACATTCATGAACTGTATTAGGAAAGTTTGCAAGGTAAGTATCTACATGAATCTGTTGAAACTCATTCATGTATCTTACATCACCACCAGCAAGTTTATATGCACAAGAACTTCCACCACCACCAGCAAAGAAGGTAATGTAATTGAATTCTTTCTTTGCAGAATTGTGTTCTAAATCATTTAATGTGTATTGAAAATAGTTCATATGCATTTAGGAAATGGTATTGATTGATATTGTCTTGGTTCTAATCCCCATTGATAGTTACCAATATTATGTTCTGAGAGATAAACACTCTCTGGAATAATGTCAAATGCAATAGTCACTCTAGGTTTGTCTTCAAGCCATGGAGTTGATGCATGTTCAAATGATGATGGTGAATATATTATCATATCATCATAGTCTGTATGTTTAACCCACGATTCTTCTGTAGATTCTGGGCCCTCTCTGTACCAAGTTTGGGAAGGTTGTACATTTGCACAATAAAATCCATGATAGATATGTGGATGATAAACTTCCATATGTTTATGCCAAGGGATGTGGTCATACCCTTTATTGTCTTCATCTTTCTTTGTATATACATTAAACCACCCATGAATGTAATATGGTTCACCAGCCTCGTTAACTTGTGGGTCTGAATAGAAGAACTCATTCAACTTCCAGTATAAATCTGCAAATGGTCTTAATCCAAATGAAAATGGATTATAGGTATGATAATATTCTATGTCTTTAGTCTTCTCTTCTAAATCTGCTACACCATCTTCACCAAAATCTATACCTTCTTTGGAACCTCTAACATATGACCTTAGATTATCACTAAATTGATTTGGAGTTGCAACCCCATCTTCATCATGTGAGAAGTATGGATGATGTTCATGTTCTATACACCAATCAGCAATAAATCTATAGTCTAACCCAACATTGAGTTTGATTCTAAATAAATCTTTTGATAGTGCTGGTTGTTCCATTAAAAGTCCTTTTTATAATGTCTATCTTCATATTCTAATGCAACAATAACCTTATCGTCTTTTCTTGTCCCACTATTATATAAATGTTCATACATTCCTTCTGCACCAGCATTGACTCCAGTCTTATGACCATGCCAATATGCAAGTCCAACAAGGATACCTAAAAGTATATAATGTACTAGTTCGTATTCCATATTATATATTTAGCACTTTTCTAATTACACAAAAAACAAATATTGCTGAAAATGTTGCAAACTCAGCCATTCCATCACCCCATGTAACTGTCATACCCAATAGACAGAAGGCACCAACAAAAGTAAATTTGTTGTTGTCCCTGTTTATCCATTCTTTAAATTGTTTCATGAAAATTTACACTCCATCATTAGTTCGGTTAAACATGCAACCAAGTTAATTTCTTGGTCGGCCACAAATGCAGACTTATAACTATAATCTGCAATAATTAAAACTGCTTGTGGGATTGTTGATTTATCGACAGTTTCATATAAACTATCATACAACTTTCTATATAACATTACTGGGTCGTTATCAACATTCATTGCAACCCATCGTCTCATATCAGTAAACCTTTTGGTTTTAAGATGAGACATTAGTTCTTTTAAACTTTCTTCTTGGACATTAGTTAAGATACCTACATCAATCTCACCACTAGTTCCATATCTCTGTAGTTCATTTATGGTTCTTCTAAAGTCTGGAAAGTATTTCATTACCAGTTCTTGTAATACTTCTGTATTCCACTTCACACCTTCCTCAGTTAAGATTGTCATTAATCTTGCCATGAATACAGATGCGAGTCTTGGTCTTTCATTAGCTGGTATTCTAAAGTCTATTACAGTGCATCTTGAATGCAAAGGTTGTATTATTCTGTTCTTGAAGTTGCATGTTAGGATAAATCTACAGTTCTTATGGAACTCTTCGATGAATCCTCTCAATGCTGGTTGGGTTGATTGTGGATTTAGATAATCTGCTTCATCGAGAATAACAACTTTGTTTCCACCACCCAACGACACAGTAGACGCAAAGTTTTTAATCTTTGTTCTAAGAACATCAATACCACTCTCTTCTGAACCATTAATGATAATCCAATCTGCACCAACTTGTTCACACAATGCTCGTGCAACAGTAGTCTTACCAGTTCCAGCAGAACCACTAAGAATCATATTTGGAATTTCACCTTTTAAGTCAAAAAAGGTTTGTTTGATTTGTGATGGAAGTACACAATCCTCAATAGTTTTGGGACGATACTTCTCTACCCATAAAAATTCATCTGTCATAATATATCTCGAATTAAAGAAGTCTGATAACCCACCTTATCAAACTGAACAAGACCCCTAGATGAGAGAGTTGGTCTTGCAGCCCTTAATACCAATGTCTTAGTATCTACATTCATTATTTATATGAGTTATGCCCCATATTTTGAATCTGGTTCTAATGCAATGAAATATTCTACACCTTTATTCTTTGAAACAAAGTGTGAAATACCTTTTGACGATACATACACTGTATAATCATCATCCAATATTTTCAAGTTCTCTATCTTGAAGTTCATTGAATAGACACTACCATCACCATCTGCAATCTTCTCACCAAACTCATTACTTGAGTCAGTTAGTTTCCTATCTCTTACTGTAAGAAGAACAATTGTACCATCTGATTCCAAAACTAAGTCTGGCAACGATAGAACATTTGCAGCCTTTTGTACTTTACTTAGAGTATTGTTATCTAATTCAAATACAATCTCTGGATTAGGCATTGTTATATCTTTCTCTGGAGTAATAATCATTGAAGGGTCTGCATACACATACCTTGCTTTATTACCACCTTCACTAACTACAACTTCGTTCTCACCAAACTCATAAGTTGGTGTATTAAACAACGATAAAGTTGCAAGAAATTCTGATAAGTCATATATCGAAAACTCTTTATCAAAGTTCTCAGATATTTTGGCTGTACCAAAAATGTTTTTCATTGGGGAAATTGTTTTTAACTCTTGCCCCACCCTAACAGTAATTCCAGAGTTAATATCTGAAAAATTGTCTAGGACTTCAAGAGTATCATCACTAAGATTCATTTTTTACCTCACTACTTGATGTTTCATCATGATTATATAAAGCAATAAGAGAATAATGTACAATCTTAAGCAAGTCTTGACGATTCTTACCACCTTTCTTACCATATCTCATTGCATACTTCATAATATTACCTACTGAAAAACCCTCACCATGTCCAGAGTCAATTATCATATCAGTTGCCTGATATTTACCACCACCATAATGTTGTTCATAGGTAGTAGTTACATAATCTGCTATTTCTTTCAATAGTTTGGGTTCGTTAAATTTATACTTTATATCACTCATATAATTATTATCTCATAGATTCTGGATTTGTCAAGTTACCATTTCTCTTTAAATTCAGTGTAACCAATAAACTTACCATCCTCATCGTACTGGTAAATTGGTCTAGCAACTGAACATGGATTCTGTCCAGAACCAATATATTTAAAATGTCTTTGTACTGTCATAGGGTCAACATGGTCTAGATACCTATCTACCCAATAATTGTTGATGTCACAGTAATTTTCTACTTCCTCATATGTCCCATGAACATAGTCTACAAAGACTCCAACAGAATTCAATACCCTTGCATATTCTTGTTGGTCTATTTGACCTCTAGGAATAGTCTGCTTGGGTAAATCTAATTCTAACTGTTTATTCATTCTTCGTAATACATCCTAATAGTAAAGACCCTCAAGAGAGCAACTAAAGTCATACCTAATGTCATAACGATAGAAGTCTCAAGAGTATTAAGTCCAATTACATCCCAACATAAGTATAACAATCCTAAACTGATTGGCCAATTAATGACCAATCCAGTAAAGACTGTAACGAATGTTTCTTTAAGTGCTTTGTGTTGCTTTCTATTCATTCACTCTTGGTTATGTCTTGGGTCTTGTTGTTGTGTAATCCATTCAGCAATCTTCTTGCTTTGTTCTGCAATTGATTCTGATTGGTCTTTAATTCTCTTACCTTGAAACTTCAATAGGTCTTGTTGAGATTGTGGTTGTGCCATGTTTAAGACTCCTTAGTCTGTTTTATTGGGTTTGGTCGAGTAAAAGGTAGAACCTCAAATTCTACTTGAACTCGATATTCTTCTTGACTGATTTTATTTAGTCCATCAATCCAAGTTTTCACAATTGGATAATACTTATTATCCCACTCTTCTTTCTTTGCATAATCTACATGATATACAAAAATCTTAATCAATTCTAATCTATCTTTTTTCTTTTGGTCTGCATTATCTAAGAAATCGTCAAGAAAGTTATCTAACTTAAAATAACCACTACTGATAGAATATGCATCAGAATTATCGGTTCTTGCTTTTCTTAGTTTTTTCTCTAATCTATTTTTATCTGAACCTTGAGTATAATCTATTATTATATGCCCAGATGGAATACCTTTTTGTGACTTAATCTTTTTCTCTGCATGATAGACAAGACTTCTCTGAACATAGGATTTCTGATATCCCCATTTTTCCATTTCTTCGTAGATAATATCTGAACTAGGTGAGATATTTTTCTCAAAATGTTTATCAACAATCCATGCAATTGCTTCATCATCATCTGTTGGTAAACTTGGTTTCTCGTGTTGTGGGTTTAATCTTCTACAAACTGTCTCTAATTCATCATCAGTAAGTTTACTCCACTCTTCTTTAGGAACTAACTGGTGTGGAAGTTCATGAACTTTTCCAGAGTCTATTGAAGCTTGGGTTGTGTGATTACCTTGAAAAAGAAGATGTTCACCTTCACCATCGAAATCTTCAAGAACGATAATTGGTTCCCAATTTCTCATATCACCTTTATTGGTATTGATATTATCTTGAAGTTTTAATTTGTGTTTCCTGTTTATAACTTTATGTCTAACTTGGAATCTTCTCATCTTCTCAACATCTGCAAGCAAGATACTATCTCCAAGTAGGAATTCTTTATTCCTTAGTTTCTCAGTGAAGGAATCCATTGCATCTAAGTTACCATGTTTCCTTACATACTTTCCACCACCATTATTATTGTTGTACCAATCGTCATTATTAATTGCATCTACTGAATGCAGTATTCTATATTCTTGTGTTGCCATGTCTTCTTTAGTTCCAACTTCCAGTTCGTCATGGTCATATGGATACCTACTCATATCTTCTTTAAGTTGTTTATTCAACGATGAGTGTAGATAACTATCACCTTTACCAACTTGTGCTGTCCATCCTACATAATAGAAAGGTGGCTCTGGTTTATCAATTGTTATCTTATATAATTTTGCTTCTATAGACATGGTATATTCATAAATAAAATCTGGCGGGATGGGAACTCGTCAATACTACAAGAGCTAGTATTATAAGTGTCCTCTTTGTATATGGTCAGTTCCCTGTCCCTGCCCGAGCTTAACGCCCCTATTATTAAATAACTAGGAATCATTGTTGTCTGCTCTCCAACGCTGAAACCTTTCCAACATGCTTAGTTTTTTCTCTTCACTAGCATATTCCCAAGTGGATTTACCTGTCTTGGATTCTATAATCTGTTTATCTCCATTATTGAAATGGTAGACTACATATCCACCTTCACCAATAATCATTTTAACTTGTTTGCCCCACTCTTCTGCTTTTAAGAGTTCTATTTGGTTTTGTACCACATCTGAAAATTCTGTCATTGTATTCAAAAGTTATTCCTTATATCCTTTACTAAAACTGTTGCAAGGAAAAATACATATAACCAAACTGGGTCTAAAAACAATTTTGTTATCCATTTCATTCTGCGTAAGGATTGTTAAGTTTTGTTACTGCCATGTTGAGTAATCTATCCTTAGATACTTCAACTCCATAATGGGAAGTTGCACCATTCGATGTAATCTTCCATCCTTTATCTTCACCATAAACATATACAATCAATTGTTTTATGTTCATTTCGGAAATTAGGGCAAGGTTTAACCCTTGCCCCTTTCCTTTAGGAGAGTTCTTTTTATATTGGGATGTCATTTTCCTCTGATTCCTCAATCTCTTCTTCTTGACCTAACACACCTTCATCAACTTTAGTGTAGAGGTCAAGGAAGGCTGCTTTTGTATCATCATCGAACCTTGCAAGACAAACCTCGATAGACTTCAACTTATCATTGAACATTGAGAATGCTTTTGCAATGTGAACCAACCTTCTAGTTGAAATCACTTCATCAACTGCACCTTCGTAGAAGGACTTTCTGATAACATCAGCCCAGTCAACTAGTTTCTCTGCAAACTCATCATCACTGACTCCAAGAAGTTCAAAATCTTTCTTGATGATTTTTTGTTCAGTTCTCACTGGTGGATAACTTTGTTCCAAAGTAATTGCAAACCTTTCAAGGAATGCTTCATTCAAGATGTTAGTTCCTATGAACCTTCCATCCTCAGAACCTTTACCTTTTGTATTTGCAGTGGCACAAATTGTAAAACCATCTGCTGGTTCTACATACTCACCAGTTTTCTTGATTAAGTATCCTTTACCTTCCAAGATGGATTGTAGACACATAATCTTGTTTGATGCAAGGTCAACTTCATCAATTAAAAGAACAGCACCTTTCCTCATTGCTTTAAGGACAGGGCCTTCTCTGAACATGATGTTTCCATTCACTAAAGTGTTGGAACCAATTAAATCATCTTCATCAGTTTCAATTGTGATGTTAACTCTAAATAATTCTTTTTTGAGTTTGGCACAAATCTGTTCCACCATTAAGGTTTTACCATTACCACTCAATCCAGTTATGAACACTGGAAAGAAAATTCCAGATTGAAGAATTTTCTTAAGGTCAGTAAAGTGACCAAAAGGAACATAGTTCTCAATCTGAGAAGGAATCACTGAAACATTATCGTCCAGTACATTCATACCAACTCCAGTTGAAGGAATGTTAACTACTTCAACAGATGGTGTATTTGCTACTTCAGCAACTGCACCATAATTCTCTGGCACTATGGACTCAATTGAATAAGTTCCATATCCAGCTTTAAATTGTGGTTTTCTAATTAACCATGATGGGAAAGGAATATTTGCTGTTTCACAAACTTTCCTTACTGTCGATTTTGAAAACTCGACTTGGCCTGGAAACTGCTCTGAGCAAGCATCCAAAAACCTATAATGATTTGCATTCAAATTCATATTTTCTCTCCTATAAAATTCCAAATATTACTGGGATTGTTATTAATCCCAATACCAAAGATTGATAAATTCTGAAACCTATCGGAATCTCAATCAGTGGTTTTATGTTTAATCTCTTTACCATGTAGCTATTATACTAAAAAGTGTACCCATGTGTCAACTTTATCATGCAACCTTTTTGATGAAATGTTGAAGGATTTTTCTCTGAGATAGTTTGTTATTTCCCATTCTCTTCATTGCACCTTTTAATTTCTGTTTTGAAGCACCTACCTCTACATCTAAACTGTCATCTTCTGATACAATCTGCATCTTTTTGATGTTTAGAAGGTAGAATTCTTTGTATCCAGACTTGTCTGAGCAAGGAACTTTAAATCCACCATCTTTTCTGAATACTTTATAATCTTCTTTATTCAATTCACTTTGTTCCCAGTATGAAAGTTCTGATTTTCCAAACTGACTTACTGCATTATCAAAAGCTCTATGACCTTGTTTGCATAGGAAGAACCCAACAGTATCAACTCCAGTAGTTTTTTCCAACCACTTTAATAGAGTATCAGTTCCACTTTGTTCATAATTTCTTCCAGCATACTCAAAAGTACCTAAAGTTTTTCTATCGTGGAAAAATTGTTTTCTAGCATAACCTTGTCTAAGACCACTACATTGGAAACTTTCACCATCTGTTAAAGTAACAAATTGTAGTTTATCAATGTTGTAGTTATTTTTGAAATCTATAATGTAGTCTCTCATGATTATTAAAGACTCATCAAGTGGTGTACCACTTAACTGATAGTTCTGAGCACCATAACAAGGATTATCAAATTTATCAGAACTTGCTCTCCAGTAAAACATTGAATCGACTTGAATCATAAGTCTCATTACCATTTCTTTGAAATCTCTTTGATTCATTTTATCTGAGAAGAACTCAAATAATTTAGTTTTACCAATGTAAACTTCTTTCCTATCAATGCATCCTTTAATTCTATCACTTTCTTCGTAGTAGTCTGATTCATTATCTGCTCTATAACCATCAGAGAATGCATATACTCTATGAGGAATACCAACTCTTCTGGCAAACATTGTAAGAACTATACATTGTTCTAAAGTCTCTGCAATACAATCAGACATTGAACCACTCCAGTCTACTAACATAAGTAGACCATGATTTTTACCATCTGGCACAACTGTAACCTTTTTAAAGATATCATCTTTGATTAGGTAGTTTTGGATTTTCTGCATATCAATCTCACCACTTTTAGCAGTCATTGCTTTTTTGTAGTTTGATGCAGCCTTTCTCATATCAAATTCTTTTGCCATGTAGTTGACGATGTTTTTGTTATGGTCTAAAAACTCATTGACATATCTCCAAACATCATCGTAGGAGTCAATGTTAACATATTCATCTTTGGTACTAGACCACACTTCTTTACCAAAATTTTTCTCTTGACCTTCTTTTAATTCCTCAAGAACTTTTTTGTAAGTGATTCTATAATCATCAAATTTAATGTCTTTAGTTTGTAATGAAACATAAGAATTATCTTTATTGCCCCATTCTTTTTCTTCATTATCATCATGAAGGAAGTGTTCTTCATTTTGTCTTGAAATTTTATCAGTCATTGATTCACTGTATTCACCAGCACCACTTCCACCTAAATCTTGTTCTGTTTTTAATTCTTTTTCTTTTTCTGATTCTTCTTTTTCACCTTCATCACTAGAACCATCAGTTTCATTTTCTTCTTTAGTTTCTTTTTCTTCTTCATTGAAAATATCATCGGAAACTGGTGAACCAAAAGAATCCATTTCTTCTTCTGCTTCTTCATCACTTTCCATATCCATTGAAGATGAACTATCTTCATCACCAATATCTTCTAGACCATCTTCATCTTTAAATTGAGGAACCAATTGTTGACTAGGGTCTTCTTGTGGTTCTACCACTTCATCCTTAGAAAGTTCAAATAGGTATTCTGCCATCTTAACAACTTTTTCCCAAGTATCCATCTTGGTATTAATTGCAGTGATGATTTTTAATTCTTTATCTGAGAAATCAATCATTAAAGTATGACCTACTTTAAAGTAAAGATTGATTCTATCGATGAATGCAAGTTTATTTACATCCTTTTTTGAGACCCCAAAGAAATCGAGGTCATTGTGTAATTCTTTATATGCATCAAAGAATGCTCTTCTTAATCCAGCATACTTCTCTTTGATTGCTTTTTCAATCCTAACATCTTCTAAGACATTAAGATAACCTTTAAATTTTGCACCTTTATATTTACCATTATCAAATATTGCATCGTGCCATCCTTCTTCTGGAGTATGTAATGCATGTGATACTTCATGACCCATAAAGAGGTCATAAAGATTTGCAGACATATTATCTTTAAGAATTGGACATACTAATTTCCTTGCTTTAAGGTCAAAATATGCAGTAGGTGTTTTCCTATGTTCTATAACTAAATCCTCAGTAGCAAGTAATCTTGCCAAAGAGTCTTTTTGATATCTTGTAAAAGTTCCCATTTCCATACTGCTATTATACAAAATTATGCACCCATGTGTCAATTGTTATCTGGCGGTCTGTAAGGGAATCGAACCCTTCTCTCTGCCGTGACAGGGCAGTATTCTTACCGATGAACTAACAGACCATTTAGCTATTATACTAAAAAGGGCACCCCTGTGTCAATTCTGGAGAAATAATGGAAATATGACAGTTTTGTGACACTACTGTGACAACTGTGCATATATAATAGTATGAAAAAAATAATGAAAAAGAAAATGAATGGATTTCATAAGTTGATGAAATCTGGAAGGTTACATAAGGTTGCAAGAGCAGCGGGTGTTATGACATATGAAAAACATGTACATCCACTAGATAAACAATTAAAACAAGCGTCTAATTAAAATTACTTTCTACGAATGAATGCCAACGAGGGTCTTTATACTGATATAAGGTGGTAGGTTGAAGTCTCAATATTCTCTCTCGCACAAAATTTAATGGTTGGTCAAGATATTCAAACCAATCTACCATAACATATGGATTAGAATCTTTTCCTCTCTGGGATGCTTCTTTAATCATTGGTCTTAGTTTAAAATACAACATAGGATTCAACAAAAATACTTTAGATTGGAACATTAGAGATATAACCTTCCATCCTTGCATGTAAGTTCCACCTATCTCATATTCAACTCTGAGAAGTTCTCCAAAACCATCATCACCATATCCACTCACAATATGTCCAATATCATGAGTATCAACTATCCAGTTTGAGAATGCTTTTTGTGGGTTTATGTATTTGTTTGATTGTAGAAAATTGAAATCTGCATACTTAGGGTCAAGTTGCATTTTGTTTAAATGCCAACCAACAGAGTTCTTTGGATATTCTTTTAATAAAGGTAATCGTTCACCTTTAGAATATCTAATACCTTGTGGACTTGATGCCCACTTAGAAATAGTATTGTCTGGAGAGTTTCCATTGAATGCATGATTCACATCCAAATAAGACTGAATGTTCTGCTTAGATTTGGTAAGTTGTAAGAGTGCTTTGATGCCTCTTAAGGGTTTTATTCTCTTAAGATATATCATCCTTTCTATTTTCCCAAATGTTCCCAATCATCCATATAAGCGTTACCCACGCTGAGAAAATTAGTCCCCACTTAAAGAATAGAAAAGGCATTTCTATTATAAACCAGAATGTTTCCATAAAAGTGGTGTGGAGACTTTCATCCCCACACTCCATGTAATTACTTAATTAAAAGTTATAACCTAATGATACAGATATATTATCTAATGCTTCACCTCTGAATGCACTTGATAAAATATGAGCTCCAACTGATACATTGTTATCAAACAAATATGTTATGTTTAATGCTTTGTAATCGTTGTTACTGTCTATCCTACCATATTCTAGATTTACATCAACTACTGGTACAAACCAAGCATCGTAGGTTCCAACAATAAATTGGTTCCCACTGTCTTCTGTATCTCTAAAATATTTAATACCAAAATCACCTACAGTTGCTTTCACATAGATTTCTTCTGATGTGTCGATAACTTCATCATATCGGTATTGTATAAATCCAACATCTACATTTATATTGTCAGATAATGCTATTGCATATCCACCATATAAATCATATTCCCAATCGGCTTCGTTATCAAAATCAACTTGTCCAGCCCATACTCCACCATAAAATCCTTTTGAATTTGCTTCAAGATTTAGGTTGTATGAGGGATTACCAGCTGATTGTGATACACCTCTCCAAATGTAGTCGGAACTTATACCAACTGAGCCACTAACATCACTATAAACAAATGATGTCATACTCATTAATAGTATTAATAATAACTTTCTCATAAAAGTTTCTCCATGACCTAATTAGTTACTAACTTTGTGGAAAGTAGGTCTCTTCCCACCAATGACGAAGAGTTTCCATGTCCTTCTCACTATCTCCAGATGCTGGAAGGGTTCCTCTATAGAGTCCCGCTCTTCCTTCACCACCTTGAGTTTGAAGTTCCATGTTTCTCCATTCTGTAGTGTACCAGCATGGTAAAGTGTATCGGTCTTTACCTTTACATGCACTTACTTCATGCCAGTATTTCATACCTTCAAAAATGGCAACCATTCCTTGTTTGGGTTTTATTTCGTACCCGCCCTCGAATATGGTTAACCCATCGTCAAAGTCATCGTTCAAATAAAGGATGGATGCATAATCTGTAAATGGGATTATACACATTTCATCTTCTTTATCTGAACCCATAGTGTCAATATGTGTTTCCTGTGGAACACCTATCGGCCACCTCATGATTTCAGTCTGTTCTGGATAACAACTTTTGTTGAAATGAGACCAGACTTGTGCAACAACATCGTATTGATATTTTGCAATGATTCTTTTAACCTCTAAGTTATTTATAAACTCATAAGGTATTCTTCTGCCATTATATACAGTTGTAGGGTCTGAATGTGTTACTTTATTCTGATTTGCTTTGTGGTACTTTATCAGTAGGTTGCACTCCTTCGGAGTCAGACAACTGTGTATTAAAATAACCTCTGGATTCAAGTTCCCTAATTTGTTTTTTGAATCGTTCATATTGTTTAATTCTTTTATTCTTTTTCTTAACTGCTCTCTCTAATTTTATTTGACTTGCGTGGTCAATAAAGAGAATACCATCTAAATGGTCAAGTTCATGTTGAAAACATCTTGCACTATAACCATCAAACATTAGTTCTCTAACATCACCATCTTCATTTTGCCACCTAGCAGTTATGGCTGCAGGACGAGTTAAGTGACAGAAAATACCTTCCAGTCCACCAGTGAGGCATCCTTCTTCTATCACAACAGTTTCCTCAGAGAACTCTATTATCTCTGGGTTTGCAATAAACATGCACTCGTCCTTATCCTTACCTCTCATCACGAACACTCTGTAAGGAACACCAACTTGTGGTGCAGCCAACCCTATACCATTTTCTTCCATCATGGTATTGATTAACTTATCTTTGAGTTCCATTGTATCCATAGGTGGATTCTCAAAGTCGTATACTTTTGCCTTTTCTCTAAGGACTTTTTCATTTTTTGCTACTAATTTCATTTTCCCTCTAAACCTGTTTCACTACCAAACTCTTTACATTGAAATACCACTGAGTATCTTGCTACAGTAGTATCTCTTGACACTAAACCACCTTTATGTGGTATTTGTCCTTTAAAACATACTACATTTCCTGGCGTACATGCAACTGCACATCTAATGAACTGATAGTCTTCATCAAAGAACAAAGTTTCTCCACCCATTATTTGGTTATCCCATTCTGGATTGATATAAACTATTATTGTATAATCATACCAATCAGTATGACCCCATGTATTATCACCATGATTAAATGCATTTATGTATTGTTGTATTGGTTCTAAATGATGAAACCCACACTGGTCATTAATAGTATTCCAAATCTCTTCCATTAATTCAAATCCTAATGGTGATTGATTATCTACATCTGGAACACTAGAACTTGAATTTGGGTTTGCATTTATCTGTTCTATAATATCTGGTTTATTAAAGTTGGCTTGCCATGATTTTGCTTGTTCAATAACTTTACCATCTGTTGTCTTTGAAGAATTAGCACATTGTCTAAAGTATGCATGACTATTCATCTTATGAAACCAATCAAACAACTGGTCATTAGAAACTACATTCTCATATAGGAATATACCTTCTGAATCAATAAAATCTATGCGTTTTGGTTCTATCATTGTACTATATCAATTTTATATTCTTCCTTAAAATCTGTTGTTTGTAATTTATTCCACATGTCTTCAAATGCACCTTCATCCTTAATATACTCTTTCATATCTTCTACTGGATGTGGAACTATCTCAGTAAACCAGTCTTTGCATTGGTCTTGAGTTAAATCTAATTCACATTCCTTCATGAATACTTCTGGGGCATTCTCTAATGATTCGTAAACACAATATGCATCTGTACATATTTCTTGTGATGCTTGAAGATATCGATTAACAGACTCTAGGAAGAGTAATATTTGTGTTTTAGAAATTTCAAGATTACCTTTTAGTTTCTTTCTAACCCCTAGTATGTAGTCTGCACTCTCTTTGTCCCATGCATGAAAACCATTTTTGTTTACCTCTGCACCACCAATCATAGAAATAGTACATGATATAAACCAATCTTTAAGTTCTCTCCTATGAAGATTAACTATCTTATACCCCATCTTCTTTAAAGTTTTCCAATGTAATAAATCTGTTCTCCATTCATTCCATGCACCAAAGACACCAAAAGGTGGTAGTTCATTAAGTTCGTTTCTTACAAACATTAACTCTTTGTATGTCTTATCTGGCAATGAACCAAATGGATGTTTCATTCCATACACATCTAATGCAATTCCAACAAATGGTTCTATTGGATTTCTTATGTGTTTAAAGTATGGTGAATTCTCTACACCCTCTCCAGTTGACATTACTGAAATTATTTGTTCTTCAACTGCATCCTTATATCCTTGCCAAGGCCTAGGGTCTTGGGAAAGACCACTAGATTTTCTATAATCATTCCATGATTTATCTTGTTTAATATAATTATCCACAATCATTTGCCATGACTTATACAATCCTGTTCTTGCATGACTGTTAAGAATAATTCCCTTCTTGGTACTCTTTCCTACATCCCAAAGTTCACCCATTATTCTGCTATCCTACTAAAGTTTTTAACCTTCTCAAATTTCATAACATGTCTAAACTTCTCATTTAGAATGTCCCCTTTGTGTGAAATAATAAAGACATTGGTATCGTTTCCTAGTGTTGTTAGTATTTTCATGAACTCATCAGTACCACCCTCATCAAGTGAACTGTCAAAGACTTCATCTAACATCAATAGGTTTGTATTCACACTATTCTTTAACTTTGCAATTGCTCTCCAAGTGAATAACAATGCAAGGTCAATTCTCATTTTCTCCCCTTCACTAAAGTTTGCATAAGAAAAATCGTCTCTATATCTAGACTTTATATTCTCATTAAAGTTCTCATCTAACTCAAACTGAACAAAGAAGTCCATTGAAGCAAGATATTTATTAATCAACTTATTCATTACTGGAAGATATTGTTTAACAATTTTGGTCTTAATACCACTATCCTTCAATAAGAAAGCTGCAAGGTCATAATAATGTCTCTTATCTACAAGTTCTTCTTTTCTAGTGTCGTGTTTCTTTAAAGCTTTTGTTTCTATTCCCAACTTCTTGGAATCATCAGACTGTTTTTCTGATACAAGTTTATCAATCTCTTTGTTGATTTTCGTGATATATTGTTGCGATGCACTAATCTCATTCTGTTTCTTAGATACCTTTCTGTTGATATCATTGATTTGTTCTTGCACCTCTTGGATATCTTCGAGTTGTTTTTCGAGTGATGCAACCTTCTGTTCGAGTTCTTTGATTCCCCTCGTGATTTCTGTGTTCGTGCCTGCAATCTCTTCGAGTTTCTTTTCCTTGAAGTCGTCTTCCAAGTCATGTTTACATGTGGGACAAGTCTTTGTATGCTCATAAAAGTCTAGTTGTTCCTCACCTTTAGTAAATGCATCGTGTAGTTTCCTTTCAATTTCTACTGTATGTTGTAGTCTATCTTTTAACTTTTCAAAATCTTTTATCTTAGGGTTTAGATTATCTTCTACTTCTTGGAGAAAAGAATCTATTTCTGATTGTAGGTCTTCTACATGTGATTCAGAATTTGCAATACTATCTCTAAAGTCTGCAACCTTTTGTCTACGATTTTCACCTAATGCTTTAATATGACCTTTGTATGTATCAATTCTATCTTGTGATAATTTAATATCATATTCAATCTCTTGTAACTCAGTCTTCATTGCACCTTGTCTAACCTTTAAGATATCATTCATAATAGAGAATATGTTGATATCAAGTATATCCTCAATAATACCTCGTCTATCATTAGTACCCATTTGCATGAAAGGTGTAAAGGTTGAACTACCAAGTATCACTACTTGAGTAAATGCCTTGTAGTTTAATTTTAGAATTTGTTTTTCAAGATACTCTTGATAGTCTCTCATGTTTGCATCTTGATTAATTAACTTACCATGTAGATACACTTCAAAGATATTTGGTTTTGCACCACGAACAACTTTGTATCTCTTCTGTCCAACTGAGAATTCAATCTCAACTACCATGTGTCTACCATTAATAGTATTAACTAACATAGTTTTTGAAACTTTTCTAAATCCTTTTCCAAATAGTCCAAAGCACAATGCGTCTAACATTGTAGATTTACCACTTCCATTCTCACCCACAACTAGACAGGCTTTTCTTTTGTCTAGAAAAACTTCTGTAAATTTGTTGCCTGTGGAAAGAAAGTTTTTGTACTTTACACTATGAAATCTTATCATATCCCAACTTTATAAATTCAGATTGTATCTTGATTGCTTCATCTAATTCAACTGTTCTTGTTGAAGTGTATGTTCTACCTATTGGAGCACTGTGCATTTGAGTTACCTCACTGATGTCTACTTCATCATTTTCTAAGATTCTAAAATGTACTGTATGTCCTTCACATGTATAGGAACCACTGTATATTATACCATTCATATTAAATATTGCTTTTTTCAAATGTTAACATCCAATGCCTCTGAATAAAGAGACCTCATTAAATGTTCTAGTTTAGATTTTTCTCCAGAGATTTCCATCCCTTCTATATGTTTAGTTAAAATTGTAAGTGTATCTTCTGCATCTGATAGTGCATCATCGTCATCCATCATATCGAGGTTGCCGTGGTCTTCTACAACTTTAAAGTCGATTACATCTGCTTTTGCAATCTTTTCAATAAACATGTCAAACCAATATGGTTGGTCTTTACTCATAACAACCACTTTGACAAACATATCTTTTAAATGTGAGAAATCTTTGTCTTGAATTGACTCCATTGTTTCTTTGGAATCATCATAGAATACTTTTTCAAACATCCTAATAGGGTTTGCAACTGGAAGTATCTCTCTTGTTTCTGTATCAAATATATGAAAATATTTTTTATCTCCATAATCTGACCAAGTGAATTCCATTTGAGAACCCAAATATCTTAGGTTGTTCATTTCTGATTTGGTGTGGAAGTGTCCACTATAAACTTTATCAAATCTTTTGAAGGTATCCAGACTCAAACCATGAGTTGAATAATAGCCTGGCATCATCATTGCACCTTCGATTTCTAGATGACCCATTGCAATAGTAGCATTGGTTGTGTCTAGGTGTTCTACTGTGTCATCGATGTTTGTTCTATGAATCCAAGGCACTAAACATACTTTACACCCATCATAATCTTTAGTAATTACATCACCATAGATTTTTATATTAGGATGGTTTAATAGTGCTTGTGGTGAATTGACTTCGGATGTATTCTTATAATACAAGTCATGATTACCAAGAATTAAATCCATAGTAATACCATACTCATCAAGATGGTCAACAAAGTGTTCTTTGTTTTTCTGTAATGATAAGAAATTAATACCAGTTCTCTTGTCAAAGTAATCACCAAGATGAACTATATGTTTGATGTCGTGTTTTAACAGATAAGGGAAAAATACATCTTCATAAAACTTTCTTTGTAGTTCGTGAAATTGTATGTTATCGTTACGAACACCACAATGTGTGTCGTTAAGAATAGCAAACTTCATTATTTTTTTGTGGACTGATAAAAGTTTTCAACGCCTTTATTAGATTGGGTTTTTTTCTTTTTACCTCTAGGTTTATAGGTTATTTCATTCATATTGTCTTGTAAAAACTCAACATACGAATTTGAATACTGATTGGTGTCACCATCCATAGTGTCTACCATGTCTGTTAATATCCCAGAATTCATAATTGCCTTCTGTTTAATTGCAGACTGTTTCTTTTCTTTCTGGATTCTTCTTAGGAATGCATAGTAAATAATTTGTGTGATATATGCGAACGCATTTTGAGATTTCTCTGGGTTGAAGTTGTTTATATATTGTAAACAGTTTTCAATTCCATCACAAATCATTTCATCCCTATAAGAATAGTTGATAAAATTTGGTTTAGTCGATAACCTTGTTGCAATTTTATAAATGCACTCTCCAATATACTCGGAAACTCTAGGTGGTTCCTTTCCATCTTTGATTGCCTTCCTAACTGCAAGGTTATGTTCTGTAATCGCTGCTGTGAACTCTTTGTTATTTACATAGTGTTCTGGTTTTGCTTTTTGTGCCATATGTATCTATTATACTCCATAATGCATATCTGTCAATAGTTATTTTCATCTAATAGTAGAAAAAAAGACTTGACAGCTTTTAAGTTCGATGATAAAATAAATTGTACCCCAAAGGGAAGGATATATTACTATAAAGGGATGTTAATGAATAGTCCTTTTATTGTCTTCATCGTCTATTATCATATCTTGCAATTCTTCTTCTATATCAAACTGGGCATCCCCTAGTTCGTTATCGACATATTGTCTGACTTGCTGTTCCATAAGTCTGCGAAATGCCTTTCCTTCTGCAAGTTCTTCCTTTGGTGTTCTTACCTGTAGACCCACATGGTCTCGTATCTGTACCCAGTCATCTACCCCTTTCTTATAAAAATCCACAAATTGTTGTGTAATACTACTGAAATAGGATATGTCTGCCAGTCTCATTATAATGTGGTCTTCACTTGTATATGGTATTAAAGGTGATAGTTTCATTATTGTTCCTTGTCCTAACATGGAAGGAACGATATCTGCAATCATAGGCATGATTAACTTCACCTCTTGGTTTGCTTTAATTGGTTCCACAACAGAAATGATGTGTTCACCAGTGTTTAATCTTAGATATTTGTAATTCATTTGAATTTAATGTTGTGTATTGTGTATGGGAATTTCTCCCTATTGTAAGTATTTATCCTTTCTTTAAAGTGTTTTAGAGTATAATTTTCCTTTTTTCCAAAAGATAAATCGTCTGCAATATCATATACAGTTGCTTTTCCAGTCTTTCCTTTTCTCAAAACCCTTCCAATTGACTGTAAAATCCTTATTTTTGACTTAGAAGGACTTGCAAATACTATATTATCTAGGTTTTCTATATTAATTCCAGTAGAGAAAGTACCATATGATGCAATAATAGTGGCATTATCCGACTTCTCCACTATCGCTCTAGCCTCTTCTCGTGCAATAGTATCAGTCTTACCATATATGAAGAATAAGTTACCACCTAGTTGTAGGAAGTCATTATATAACCCCTTTCCATGTTTTTCTACATATTGGAAGAGAATAAGGGTATTACCACCCCTATCTTGTACTAAATTACGAATAAAACGATTTCTCTTGTTATTATCTACCAAAAATTCCATTTCTCGTTGATAATCCATCTGAACTACCTCTTTGGATGTAGTTTTTGGGTATTGAAGTACCAAACATTGGACATTTAAGTCTGCAAGAACTCCATCATCGATAAGGTCACTAGAAGTAGTAACATAACGAGTGGGCCCGAATAGTCCTTCAAGAACGAGTTTATGTGTTTGTGAATCATCTAATGTACCTGTTGTTCCATATCTATGTGTGATGTCTTTCATCTTCTCTAAGATACCTGTAAGTACCTTTGCTTTGAATAAATGTGCCTCATCACCAAACACACATCCAAAATGGCTGTAGAAGGCCCTAGGCATCCTGCTAAGGGTCTGCCAAGTAGTAACTACTATCTCAGTATCACCTACCTTATTACCACCATACATTTTATCGATAGGTTTATTATATCCATATCCCTCGAAATCAGTTGCCATCTGTTCTACCAGAGAGGTTGTGGGTACTATAACTAATACTGGTTTCTTGTGAACTTTTAAGAAATGTCGTGCGATGCAATAGATAATAAGAGACTTACCGCTAGCAGTAGGTGACACCAAAAGAGAGCGTCTGTACTTAATAGCATGCGATATAGCTTCACTTTGATAATCTCGAACCTCGAAGGGTAGTTGTAAGTTTTCAATAAATCCCTCTTCTTGAACATCAGTTTCCCAATTATATCCTTCAATGTCATATTCCCTATCCTTAGCAAATTGATATAATGCATAATACAATCCTGTATATAGTTTCTCATTATTGTATAAACGAATATTACCATCCCAATACCTGTTCCTAACAGAAGGCATAAACTTTGCCCCTGGCACTGGAAATGTAAAATATTCTGAAATTTCTCTTTGAACTGACTCGTCTGATGTAACTCTTATATGAGTTTCATCAATTTTGTCTATTTGAATGGTGGCCCGCATACCCAACCTACTAGTGAATGTCTTATACCTTTGGTAACAGGCATAACTCTATGATGTAATATAGAACTAAAAAAGATTGCACTTCCTTGTTCCATTGCTCTAAATGGTATCGTTTCTTCAATTAAACCCCAATCTGTCTGTGCAATATTCCTTGTAGGGTCTATATATTGGAATTTTCCACCATCATATTCATCTGGATGACATAACTGTATAACATATGATAGTTTACGATATGTACCTACTTGGAGTTCATCGTTTGTAAATAGTGGTTCTTCTTCATTTATATTCTGATATAAGTCTGGCCCACCATCTGCATGCCAGTTATAGTGTTCATCTGGTGCTTTGTAAGTAGTGAATTGACTTGCTTCATGGTAGTTTAAATCAAACCCAAACCATTCTTCATTAGTTTTAACTACCATCGGCCAAATGATATCTTTCTGTAGTTCCCTACCATCACCTATTTTCATATCTCTAGGCAACCATGAAACCCCAGATTTTCTTATATCAACATGTTCACCACCATCACCAACTTGACCATACTGGTTTTCTGAATGTGTTCCGATATACTTTAGTTCTTCACACACATCAACTGAAAGTGCGTCTTCTATAATAACTAAAGGTTCTCGTAAAAAAGATGGCATAATTTATCCTGCTGGGTTAGTGAATTTTAACCAGTCAATTGCATTTTTAATAGATTGATGTCTCCATGTAAGGATATTTAGTATGTCCTTCAAAACATCAATGCACTCAGTAAGATATTCCAACTTAAGTTTAAGGTCTGTTAAGTCTTTATCTGCATTGAAATAGTAGTTATAATCTGCCTTTAAGACCTTATGTCCTTCAAATGGGTCATAAGACCATCCCAGTTCATCTATTTCTTCTTTAGATAACTTATCAGTATACCACAACCACTTCTTCTTGAGAAGAATATTATATTCTACTTCGTATTTTTTATAGTTGAGTCTTTTAGATGAGAGTTCATCTAAGTATTTTGAATGTAATTTTGGAGTTTCAAGCGAGACTTTATCCATGTCTATCTTATCGATGACACTATCTTTTGCCCACTCTTCTCGGATTTTTTCTAAATTCATACTATAATTATACCACAAAATGGTAATTTGTCTACCTAAAAAGGGTTAGTTATCACTATACCTATTAGATATCCACAAAAGAAAAAGACCGCTGCCCAAACTGGTTCAGCTTTGCAAAACTCCCACACTTCTTTCCAATATTCTTTCACTGTTCATATTAAGATGTTGTAGCAATCTCAAAGTAGGTAAATGCAAAAGTAGCATTACAAACTACATAAGGATTGTCTGTTGTTGTTGTATCCATAGTAACCTCTGCAAGTGTTGTCGGAAAACAATCATATATTCTAACATAACGATTAGGATTATTGGCTGCAGTTGTTACTACCATTGTCATATCGGAATACATTTTCTTAGGGTCTCCAGAATCATCGAACTTTTGTCCAACTCTATCGTTTGCCCCTATTAATTTTCTATACTCATTGGAATCATAGCCAGGAGCTATTTGAATCATCCAAGTGTATAGTTCTCTCCAGTTTTCAAGGTTTTCATCTACGATGAAATTAACATTGAACTCTGAAAATGCAACTCTATCGCCAGGCATCTGTGGTTGTATTCCTAACCTAGTTGACTGTGCAAGTGCATTTAAACTAACTGATGGTATATTCGCACCAGTTGCAAAATACTTTGTTGAGGGTAACTTTGCAATTACCAACTCAAATTGTGTAGGTGATAAGTATGAAAGATTATCTGGTAAATCACCAGCCCAAGTTGCTACATCTATACTTCTAGTTGTCATTTACTTCCCTCATATGGGATATCATTCCATCTGTAGAACTTCTTAGTTGGATGGTGATAAAACCATCCTCTATGTTTATGTTCTGATAAAGGAATTTTAGATTCCACATATTTGTATGTGTCTCTATCCATTGTTTTCTATATATTCAACAACAGCACCTACAGTTGTTAAATCCGCTGCATCTTCATCTGGAATATCTATTCCAAACTCTTCTTCAAACTGTAAAACTAGTTCAACAGTATCTAATGAATCTGAACCTAAATCATCCATAAAGTTAGATTCTAGTTTAGAATCTACATCAAGGTGGTCATTTACAATCTTAATGACCAAATCTTTTACTTGTGACATTATTATCCTCTAACTTCTTCTATAGCTTCTGGTACTTCCACTTCGATTTCTTCTTGTGGAACTACTGGTAGAGATATAGTATCGGCTTGTTTCTGCCAGATTATCTTACCATCTTCACCATGTAAATGGTGTTGCAGTAAACCATGTTTAACATCGTCTCCAATATTGATTCTAATATTCTGTTTACCTTGCATCTTAGAATCAAAATGAGCTTTCCTCTCACTCATAGTGTCTGCACTCCAAATAGCTGCAAGTATAACTGCACCACTTATCATGTACACGGCACCTTTGATTATTTCTTTAATCATAATTAATTACCCCTTTAATAAAATGGCAAGTAGGATTGCAATGAGTAATATATTCGTTAAGAATATCTCGAATGCAAGTATTGTATGATACCAGACCCATCTAGCTTTGTAGATGTCTTCTTCGGTCTTCCCACCACTTCTTTTTGTTATTATTTTATCTAACCATTTCATCATATACACTATTATTTATAAGATTAAAAAAGCAGGTATATAAAAAAAGGGTCTCCTAAGAGACCCTTTAATCGTTCTGACTTGAAAAGTTCTTATAGAATATTTTCTACTTCGACCTTTCTGTAGTAGAAGTTACTTCCTGCTGATGCAAGACCATCACTTGGAGTCGAACCTACGAATGGATTTGAAATCATTCCATATCTAGTTTTGAAACCAATTTTTGGTTGGAAAGTATTTTCACCAACCGCACGAACCATTTGTAATGGAACATATGGGCAGTAGAATATACCAGCATCATAAGGATTGGAACCTCTATATCCAACAGTCATGTAACCTTCGTTACTGTGACCACTTACTGGGTCTAATGTGTAGTATGGGTCAATATAGACTTTATACTTACCATTAAGAACACCAGCAAAAGTATTACCAGCATCGTCAACATTTAGGTTAGTTGAGAGAGCAGGAGCGTAGTCAAGTACACCAGCCATAGCTAGTGCAGATGCTACATCAGAAGAACAAAGGATAAAGTTACCTTTTCCTCGTCTTGATTCTCTTGCAATTGTGTTAGCTTCTCTTTCTACATGGAAGAGCATGCCTTTAAATTTCTCAACTGACCAACGACCAGATGAATCAACATCTAGGTCAAATCGACCAGCATTAGCAGTACCAGACTGAGCACCAGTTTTAGCTTGAACATTAACAGTTCTTACAACTTCTCTGTTGATTTCCGCAAGGATTTCAGCAGACAATATGTTTGCAAGTTCTGTTTCTGCGTCAAGACCATGAATTGCTTTAAGGTCTTGTGCAAGTTCAATAGTGTATTCTGCTTTGAGAGCTCTAGTTTTTGCAGTTACAGTTGCTTTCTCAATTGTGAAAGCCATACTTGCAAAAGGATTTGAAGCACTGTCACCCAATGCCTCACCAGCTGCAGTAGTCATACCAGTACCAGAAGCATAAGTGGCTGCATCCCCAAATGGGTCTGTTCCAGCTTGTGTTCCCGCACCAGCGAAATCTGAATCTGCTTCGTCAAATAACGCCTCGGTCATTGCTAACCTTGAAGTGTTATCGTTATAACGAGCTTTCATTGCAAATACTAACCCAGTTGGGCCAGTCATAGGTTGGACACCACAAATGTCGTATGCAACCAAGTTAGGTAGAGACCTACGAACCAAAGAAATTAGGATTGGATCCCAGTTTGAGATACCAGACCCATCGGAACCAACAGCAGCGTTAACTGGTGATGCTTCAGATATCATTCCTCTGTCTTCGTTTAAGGCTCTTTCTTGGTTTTCAAGAACTACAGAAGTGACTGCTCTTTTGTATGAATCATCGATTTTAGGCAAATCAGGATGTTCTAATACCGGCTGCCACTTTTCTTGTAAAGATTCTGACATAAACATAATAGTTTTCCCCTTAAATTTTTACTAATGAAAAGTTAATATTAAATTAACACCACTATTCATTATAGTGGGTTAACCCTCTTTATTGCGGCAGAGTAGGCAGCCATGGTTGGGTCAACGATTTTGTCGTCAGTCGAACCACTTTCTTCTCCTTCACTTGCCACCACCTGTTCGTCTAATTGGACAGTCTCTTTAGCAGAGTTGTCAAAATAAGACTCTTTGATGGTTTTGACATTTGATTCAAACTCATCGTTAAAATCTATGTCTTCGATTAATTTACCAAGTTTCTCAACTTCTTGTTCAGTTAAGTCTTGTGAAACTTCTCGAACCACTTTGTCTTTAACTAGTTCTTCATTGGAAGCAGTTAAATCAATGTTCTTAGAAACTTCTTCGTTAAGTCTCTGTTCAACTTCTTCAACTTTACCAGCAAGTTCATCGACAACATCTAGTTTGTCAGATGGAACTTCAACATAGTGGTCTTCAAACAAGTCTTTAAGACCTGTTATAAAATTCTCTGTGAGTTCGGACTTAAGTCCTCTCTCGATTGCAAGTTCGTTATCTTTAACCCACTCTTCTGCAACATATGAAAGGAAAGAATCAACTTTAGTAACAAGTTCTTCTTTGATTTCACCAGTTGTTTCAACAACTCTTTCAAGAGATTCTTTTTCAAGTTCTTCTCGAATTTGGTTTACTTTTGCAGATACAGCAGCTTCAAAAACTACTTTTGCTTTGTTTTGGAATTCTTCTGAAAGTTCGTCTTCACCAGAAATTAAAGCTTCAATGTCATCAGACATATCAATTTCTACTTCTTCTTTCTTAGTTTTCTCTTTGACTTCATCTTCATCATCATCTGACTCATCGTCATCTTCTGAATCGTCTTCGTCATCTTCGACTTCTTCTTTCTTCTCTGTAATAGCAGCGTATGCTTCTTTTACAGTATCTTCGTCCTCTGTCTTGAAATGTTCAGCAATTTTTCTAAGAAGGTCAGCTTTTGTAGACTCATCGACTTCTTCATCGTCATCTTCGTCTTCATCATCTTCATCTTCTTCTTTCTTAACCATTTCAGCATAGAGGGATTTAATTTCGTCTTTTTCCAAACCCTTTAGTTCTTCAATAATTGCACGAAGAGCTTCCATTTTGGTCAAATCTTCTACAACGACTTCATCACTATCAGACTCTACCTCTTCCTGCTTAGGAGCTGCTTTGTCTCCACCTTCTTGGTCACCTTTCCTTTTTTTAGAAGGTTTAGTGGCATCTCCGGCTTTATCAACTGCAGCAACTGCTTTCTTAGGAGCATCTGGGTCTGGGGTAACGGCACCTTTCGCCTGTGGTACAGCTGCACCTTCGACTACTTCGGTTTCTTGGTTTTGTATATCTTGTTCAGACATTTTACTTATCCCCTAGTTTTAAATACTTACTAATTAAAAAACGAGAACATAATTGTTTCTCTGTGTAGTATTTATAAATTTTATAATTTTGAGAAGAAGTTTTTCATGATTTCTAACTTCTTCTCTTCTAAATGGCGTTGTTTGGTTTGTTGAATCTGACTTTTCCAAGATTCAATCTCTTTCGCTTTGAAGATTCCACCCTCTTGAACCCATTCTACACCTTCCATGATACCTTCAACGAAAGCATCTGGTGCAGAAGGGTCTGCAACGATATCAGCAGCGGTTGCTAGCATGAAATCGTCTTGGACATATTGTGCATTTCCTCTTTGTTCTACTGAACCCATACCCCTACTGGACACGCCTAGTTTAGCACCATCATTTAACAGTCCTTTAACTATATTACCCATTGGAGTGCTGAGAATTTTAGCTTTACCTATAAAATTCTTTCCATCTTCCCTTAAATCAGTTATCAAGTGTGATACCCTCTCTAAGTTAATGGTAGGGCCTTCTGGATGACCCAGTTCCCCATATGCACGCTTCTTATTTACGAATTCCTTGATGTATCGATTTACCTCTTTTTTCATCGTTTCGATTGGGTAAATACGACCATTTCTGTTCTTTATTCCTGCTTGAAGAAAGACACCTTCAATATATTGTTCTTTCTTACCATCTTTATTGGTTTCTGTTATCAAATTCACATTATCTGATATTTGTTCTGATATTAAAAACATGTCTCTCTTTCCTTTATTTTATTTCGTGAACCTTTTCTTCTTGTTCACTATAGGATTGATTTCCCACCAATCCATCTGAGAATCCAAATGAATCCTCAATTGAAAACTGTTCGATGAAGTCATCTAAGTCTTCACCCAATAATGCAATTAAT